>ERZ1673746.42-NODE-42-length-181408-cov-32.990190_pt1 | contig 181408 bp, 183 predicted proteins | sample MGYA00580205_ERZ1673746 | MGnify/ENA primary metagenome ERZ1673746 (study PRJEB41218, sample SAMN15661771) | gut metagenome | host: Homo sapiens | place: Canada: London | collected 2015-08-20/2019-03-30 | study: EMG produced TPA metagenomics assembly of...
ACGGTGGTGTGAGAGGTCGGAATTTCTCAATCAAGAGAAATTCCTCCTACTCGATCAATAAGTAGAAAAACTGATTAAGGAATTTGTGTACAGACCTTTCTGTGGGCAGTCGAGATAGGCAGTTCGGCCATTTCAGATTCTGTATAAAGGCAGACGGAAAGACTTTCGTTCATCGGTTCCGGGGTGTCCATGATCTCTCCAAGATAGACATTCATATGCCAGATTCGATGAGAGAATACGTGCTTGATTTCTTTGCAGTATTCATAAAGTCGGACAGACAGACCATAATTTTCATAAAACATTTCTTCGAAGCTGACAGGTGACTCCACTTCATACTGAACAAATCCATAAAGATTTTCCAAAAGGCCGTCATTGTTTTTTATCAGAAAATATTTACCGTCTTTTTTTAAGATGGCCGTAATATAATATAAATCTGTTTTTGATGTATTTTTTATATTGACCGGAAGCAGGCATTCTGTTCCGGCAGCATGGGCTTTGCAAAAAGAGCGGACCGGGCAGTGTTCACAGTCCGGATGTCTTGGTGTACAGATACCGGCGCCCAGATCCATCATTCCCTGATTAAACATAGAAGGGTCAGTACCCTGAATGAGTTCATCCATCAGAAGTTGATACGCTTTTTTTGTTTTTTCCAGGGCAATGTTATCCTGACGATCATAAATTCTTGATAGAATGCGCAGCGTATTGCCATCGATCACACCCTTTTCCTGTCCGAAGGCAATGCTTGAAATGGCGCTGGATGTATAAGCACCGATACCTTTCAACCGGATGATCGTATCATAAGTTTCAGGAAAATGACCGCCGTATTCGGTCATGATCTGCCGGGCAGCTTCCTGCATATGGCGGACACGGCGGTAATAACCAAGTCCTTCCCAGAGTTTGAAGACCAGGTCTTCATCAGCTTCAGCCAGAGAAGCAATATCCGGCAGTGTCCTGAGAAAGCGGGTGTAATATTTTTTTACCGTATCCACCTGGGTTTGTTGAAGCATGATTTCGCTGACCCAGATGGCATAGGGATCCCGCGTATGACGCCAGGGCAGATCGCGGCCTTCTTTTTTATACCACTCGATTAAGTTTTTCTGAAATTTCTCAATATCCATTAAATTGCACATAGGCAAAGTGTAACATATTTATCAGGATTTTTCTATATTTCGGGAAGGATTTTTCAATTTGACGACGAATATATATAATAAGGAGGGATTTTCATGAATATTCGGGAAAAACAAGAAATATGGGAAAAAGAATATTTAAGTCCCTATGCATCTTTAAGCCAGAATTCTCTTGGACGGGACCGGGAGGAACCTCAATGCGATCTGCGTCCATTATACCAACGGGACAGGGACCGTATCCTCCATTCCAAATCTTTTCGGAGGATGAAGCATAAAACTCAGGTTTTTCTGGCCCCGGCCGGGGATCATTACCGGACACGTCTGACCCATACACTGGAGGTTTCTCAGATTGCCCGAACGATTGCAAGAGCTTTGCGGATGAATGAAGATCTGACCGAAGCTATTGCCCTTGGACATGACCTTGGACATACGCCTTTTGGCCATGCGGGAGAAGATATTTTGAACAGGCTGCATCCGGAAGGTTTTAAACATTATTACCAGAGTGTCCGGGTGGTAGAATTGCTTGAAAAAAATTGTCAGGGGCTGAATTTGACAAAGGAGGTCAGAGATGGTATGATGAACCATTCCACATCACGGATGCCGATGACGATGGAAGGAAAGATCGTCCGCTTCGCTGACAAGATCGCATATATTAATCATGATATTGATGACGCCATTCGGGCGCATATTATCAGTGAAGAAGATTTGCCAAAGGTATATACGGATGTTCTTGGACATTCACCAAAGCAGAGGCTGAATTCCCTGATTCACAGTATTATCGGTGAAAGCATGGATCAGCCGGATATCCGCATGGCTGAAGAGGTTGAAAAAGCGATGTTGGGGCTGCGAACCTATATGTTTGAAAATGTATATACGAATCCTATTGCTAAAGGACAGGAGAAAAAAGCCCAGAATATGTTGGAAGTGCTGTACCATCATTTTATGAAAAATTTTCATGAGCTTCCGGCAGAATATGTAGGGCTTGTCACAGAGCGGGGCGAAAGGTTGGAGTCAGTAGTGTGCGATTATATTGCAGGGATGACAGACCAGTATTCAATTAATGTTTACGAAAATCTGTACGTGCCTTTTGTGTGGAAGGTGGTTTAAGTGTTTTATTCCGACGATGTGATAGAAGAAGTCCGTTCACGTAATGACGTGGTGGACCTGATTGGAAATTACATAAAACTGACAAAAAAGGGCAGTTCTTATTTTGGACTATGCCCGTTTCATAATGAAAAATCACCATCTTTTTCGGTGAGCAGAGATAAACAGATGTATTATTGTTTTGGCTGCGGCGCCGGAGGTAATGTATTTACATTTGTGATGGAATACGAAAATTATACCTTTGTGGAAGCTGTGAAATATCTGGCGGAACGGGCCGGAATAAAGCTTCCGGAGGTGGAAGTGACCGAAGAACAAAAACGGATTCAGAACAAACGGCAGCAGCTTTTGGATATACAAAAACAGGCGGCTCAGTATTTTTATTATCAGTTGAAGAGCAAAAACGGCGCCAATGCCCGGGCTTATTTTGAAAAGCGTCGTCTTACAAAGGAGACGATCGCCCATTTTGGACTGGGTTTTTCCAATCCCTACAGTAATGATCTGTATCAGTTTTTAAAAAGTAAAGGATATGACGATCAGATTTTGAAAGATTCGGGATTAGTGACTATTGATGAAAAACATGGTGCCCATGATAAGTTCTGGAACCGGGTCATGTTCCCGATCATGGATGTGAATAATAAAGTTATTGGTTTCGGGGGACGGGTCCTCGGTGAAGGAACGCCAAAATATCTGAATTCGCCGGAAACCCTTTTGTTTGATAAGAGCCGGAATCTCTACGGATTGAATTTTGGACGGACATCTAGACAGCCTTTTATGATCATTTGCGAAGGATATATGGATGTAATCGCTATGCATCAGGCCGGATTCACCAACGCAGTGGCGTCTCTTGGAACGGCCTTTACCCTTCAACATGGTATTCTTTTAAAACGGTATACAGAGGAAGTCCGCCTGGCCTATGACAGTGATGAAGCCGGTGTAAAAGCAGCACTTCGTGCGATTCCTATTCTGCGTTCTGCGGGGCTGCGGATTCGGATCATACATATGAATCCTTATAAGGATCCGGACGAATTTATTAAAAATCTCGGCATGGAGGCGTTTCAGGAGCGAATCGATCAGGCAGAAAACAGCTTTTTATTTGAAGTGTCCGTGTTAGAGCGGTCTTATAATCTTGGGGATCCGGACGGAAAGACCCGTTTTTTCAATGCGGTGGCGCAGCGCCTGCTGGAATTCGAACAGGAGTTGGAGAGGAATAATTATATCGAAGCCATCGCCAGAAAGTATGGCATTTCTTTCACGGATTTGCAGAAGCTTGTGAACCGCTATGGCCTGACGCTTCCAGAGCGGCAGACGATGCGGGAAGAACACCCGGCGGCCGGTCGGGAGAAAGATAACGGCCAGTATCCGGAAGCGTTGCTTGCGGCTCAGAAGCTGTTATTAACCTGGCTGGTCAACGATGTCACCTTATTCAAAAAAATCAGACCATGGCTCGATTGGGAAGACTTTGTACATCCGGTCTACCGGACAGTAGGCCGTGCAGTGTATGAAGCTATTGAGACGACGGGACAGATCGTACCCGGGCAGATCATTGATCTTTTTCAGGAAAAGGATGAACAAAAGCTTGTCGCAGGCATTTTTAATTCGGATATTGCAGGAATTGAGGATAAAAATGCCAGGGAAAAAGCGTTGACAGAAACCGTTATTCGAATTAAAAAGTATCATTTGGAGGAGTTGACCCGACATACCCAGGATTTGGGCGAATTGCAGAAAATTATCCGGATGAAATCCGATTTACAGAATTTGCATATTTCTCTCTAGTATGGAAAGAATATAGACAGATTGCCAGGAGGATGAATATGGGCGAAAAGATGACATTTAACGAACGTTTAAAAATGCTGGTATCGTCCAGCCGTAATAGAAAAGACAGTATGGCTTTTCAGGAAGTTCTCGATTATTTTTCTGATATTGATCTGACTGAAGAACAGATTGAACAGATTTATGACGCTATGGAAAAGGCCCATGTGGATTTGATGAAAATAGATGACAGCGATGTGCCGGAAGATTTTCTTGAAGAGGAAAGCAACGAGGAAATACCGGAGATTGACCTTTCCGTGCCGGAAGGGGTCAGCCTGGAGGACCCGGTGCGCATGTATCTGAAAGAAATCGGAAAAGTGCCGCTGTTGTCTACAGAGGAAGAATTGGAGCTGGCAAAACGGATTGAGGATGGGGATGAAGAGGCGAAGCAGCGCCTTTCCGAGGCAAATCTGCGTCTTGTTGTAAGTATTGCCAAACGCTATGTGGGCCGGGGGATGATGTTCCTGGATCTGATTCAGGAGGGAAATCTTGGCTTGATGAAAGCGGTGGAGAAATTTGATTATCGCAAAGGTTATAAATTCAGTACCTATGCGACCTGGTGGATCCGTCAGGCGATTACCCGGGCGATCGCGGATCAGGCCCGGACCATACGAATCCCGGTGCATATGGTAGAGACGATCAATAAACTGCGCCGCACGGCCAGACAGCTTCTTCAGGAACTGGGAAGAGAAGCGACTCCGGAAGAGATTGCCGGGCGGATGAACCTGCCTGTGGAACGTGTTCAGGAGATCATGAAGATTGCCCAGGAGCCGGTTTCTCTGGAAACACCGATCGGTGAAGAAGAGGACAGCCATCTGGGGGATTTTATTCAGGATGATCATGTGCCTGTACCTGCGGAAGCGGCGGCTTTTTCTGTGCTTCAGGAACAATTAGAGGAAGTATTGGCTACCCTGTCGGACAGGGAAGCAAAGGTACTTCGTCTGCGGTTTGGACTGGATGACGGAAGGGCGCGGACATTAGAGGAAGTAGGCAAGGAGTTTAATGTGACGAGGGAACGCATTCGTCAGATTGAAGCCAAGGCTTTGCGTAAGCTCCGCAGCCGTGGAAGAAGCAGTAAGTTAGTTGATTTTTTGTCGAATTAGGAGACAATCATGGTAAAAATATCTCATAGATTAATTCAGGTTGCCGGACTGGTACCTGAGGGCTCACGATTGGCCGATGTGGGAACAGATCATGGCTATGTACCAATATGGTTATTGCAGCAGGGGCGGATTCCGTCGGCCATTGCGATGGACGTCAATCAGGGGCCGTTATGTCGTGCCAGAGAAAACAGAGACCGATATGGATTCCAGGATGTGATGGACCTTCGTCTCTCTGATGGCCTGGAAAAACTTCAGCCCGGGGAGGCAGATACGGTCCTCATAGCCGGAATGGGCGGACCGCTGATGATCCGGATTCTCTCGGAAGGACGAAGCAATGCGGAAGGCGTTTCATCCTGGGTGCTCCAGCCCCAGTCAGAGATCCCGTCGGTACGGCGTTTTTTGATCGAACACGATTTTAAGATCGTGGATGAAATCATGCTCATGGATGAAGAAAAGTATTATATGGCTATGAAAGCTGTGCCGGGAAAGGAGCCCGGGTGGAATGAAACCGAGTATTTGTTCGGCAAGGTTCTTCTCCGGCAGAAACACCCTGTATTGCTGGACTATTTAGAAAAAGAAAAGAGAATTTATCATAAAATTTTAAAACAATTAGATGAAACCCATCAGTCCGGTACGGAGCGCTACAGAGAGGTCACGGACTATCTGGAGGAACTGGGCCGGGGGATGGATTATTACAGTAAATAAGTGGGTGAATACATATGAACGGTAAAGAATTATATGCGCTTCTTCAGAGACATTTTCCAAATGAGGCGGCGCTTTCATGGGATAATGTGGGACTTCTGTGCGGACGTATGGATAAAGATATCCGGACAGTTTATATCGCTCTGGATGCGACAACGGATGTGGTTGACGGGGCGGTAGAAGCCGGAGCAGATTTGCTGCTGACCCACCATCCGGTGATCTTTTCAGCAATCAAACGGATTGAAGAAGGCGATTATCTGGGGGAACGGCTTCTGCGCATGATAGAAAACCACGTGGCCTGCTATGCCATGCACACCAATTATGATGTAAAGCGTATGGCAGATCTGGTGGTTTCCCGGATGGGGCTTAAAAATCCTGAGGTATTGGAAGCCACAGCAGCTGACGGCAGCGAAGGCATCGGATATACAGGAGACTTTGAGACGCCGATGACTCTGGAAACCTGTGCTTTAAAAATCAAAGCTTGGTTTCATATTCCGGACGTGCGTGTTTATGGTGATTTAAATCAGAAAATTCAACGGGTTTCTGTCTGTCCGGGTTCGGCCAAAGGGATGGAAGACTTCGTGTTGGCCCAGGGGGGCCAGGTACTGATCGGCGGTGATTTCGGACACCATGAAGGTCTGGACTGCCTGGAAAAACATATAGCTGTGATCGATGCAGGACATTATGGGCTGGAACATGTTTTTATTGATGATATGGCCGGCTTTTTTACGAAATATTGCCCGGAAATAAAGGTGTGTAAGTCGAAAATTGTCTATCCATTTCGAACAATGTAGAGAAGGTGATATGATGGGAAAAATAAACAACATTCAAGTAACTGTTCTGGATGAACAGCGGGAATATTCTGCGGGAGTTTCACTGGAGAAGGTTGCCGGAGATTTTCAGGACAGATATCCGCACAGGATTATAATGGCGCGGGTGAACGGAAAATTAAATGAACTGCATAAATCACTGGATGGGGACGCTCTGGTGGAGTTTGTGACGACCGGGGAGAAGATCGGCGAACAGTCGTATCGCCGGACGGCAACACTGATGCTGACAAAGGCTGTTCGGGATGTCATGGGAAAATCCGAAAAGCTGGTTGTTCAGTTTTCAGTACACAAGGGTTATTATTGTGAAATTAAGGGCCATATGCCAATGGAAGAGAATCTGCTTAAAAAACTGAGTCAGCGCATGAGAATACTGGCAGAACAAAATCTTCCGATCATCAAACGCACAGTGTCCACAAGAGAAGCGGCCGAAATGTTTGAATCAAACGGAATGGCAGGAAAAGTTTCTCTTTTGAAATATCGCAGAGCTTCTAGGGTAAATATGTATCAGCTTGAAGATATTTTGGATTATTATTACGGATATATGGCTCCGTCTACAGGTTATATCACCCGGTTTGAACTGATTCCATACCGCGATGGCTTTGTCATGCAAATGCCTGTGGCGGAAGCTCCGGAGATCATCCAGGAGTTTAAGCCGTCAGAAAAGATTTTCAATGTGCTTAAGGAATCCACACTCTGGGGCGAACGGCTTGGCATATGCAATGCCGGACAGTTAAATGACTGTATTTCCAATGGTGAATTTATGGAGTTGATGCTTGTTTCCGAAGCGCTTCAGGAAAAAAATATTGCGGATATTGCAGAAGATATTTATAATAGCGGCAAACGTATTATTCTTATTGCCGGCCCCTCTTCTTCGGGAAAAACAACCTTTTCCCATCGCCTCAGTGTACAACTTCGTGCCAAAGGATTAAAGCCTCATCCGATTCCGGTAGATAATTACTTTGTTGACCGGGAAAAGACACCAAGAGATGAAGATGGCAATTATAATTTTGAATGTCTGGAAGCTTTAAATATTGATCAGTTTAATAAGGATATGACCGGGCTTCTGGCAGGAGATCGGGTGGAACTGCCGACTTTTAATTTTGTAAGTGGAAAGTCTGAGTATGGTAAAAATAATTTTATGCAGATAGGGGCGGAAGATGTTCTTGTCATCGAAGGCATTCATTGTTTGAATGATGCATTAACGAGCAGTATTCCGAAGGATGATAAATATCGGGTGTATATCAGTGCTCTGACCCAGTTGAATCTGGACGAACACAATCGCATTGCAACGACAGACGGTCGATTGATCCGACGTATTGTCAGGGATGCGGCCCACAGAGGAACACAGGCTGCCCACACGATTGCCATGTGGAACTCGGTGCGGCGGGGAGAGGAATTTAATATTTTTCCATATCAGGAGAATGCCGACGCCCAGTTTAATTCAGCGTTGATCTATGAATTATCCGTATTGAAGCAGTTTGCTGAACCGCTGTTATTCCGCATACGGCCGGAGCAGCCTGAATATGAAGAAGCCAAACGCCTTTTGAAATTCCTGGATTATTTTGTGGGAGTTACAAGTGAAAATATCCCGAAAAATTCGATTCTCAGAGAGTTCATCGGAGGAAGTTACTTTAATGTATAGACCTCTTTACAAATGTGTGAAAGAGTGCTAATATAATATTTCAAGTCTGCCAAATGGTCGCGCCTGTATCTACCGAAAGGTTTCAGGTGAGGAAAGTCCGAGCTTCGCAGGGCAGGATGCCGGATAACGTCCGGTGGAGGCGACTCTAAGGAAAGTGCAACAGAAATAAACCGCCGGTATCGACCGGCAAGGGTGGAAAGGCGGGGTAAGAGCTCACCGTCCTTCTGGTAACAGGAGGGGCTATGTAAACCCCATCCGAAGCAAGACCGCACATGAGACGATACGGCGGCCCGTCGTGTCTCAGGGTAGGTCGCTGGAGCTTCCTGGCAACAGGAAGTCGAGATAGATGACCATTTTTAACATAACTCGGCTTACAGGCAGACTTGAAAAAAAGATACTGATTTTCAGTGTCTTTTTTCATTATCATCAGAAAACAATGAAAAACAAAAGAGGGTAAGGGTGGAAAATGAATGGTTTAAAAAGAGCCTGGGGAATAGTATCACCAATGGTGATTTTTCTTGTGATTCAGCGTGTGATTTCTTTTAGTGCGGCTTTTACATTTATGAACAGTAAAGTGGATGCAGCCGAAATCCTAAGTGACAAACAGATAATGGAGCTGCAGATCAATGCTGCTGAAATGTTGAGCAACAATATCGTTTTGATGTCGGGAATTGCGGCGATACTTTCTATTCCGATTTTTTATCGGGCTTTAAATAAAGAGTGGATGAAACGGCCGTATCGTATTTTGCCGATTTGCGGACCGTTTCGACGTTATATTTATGTGATTTTATCTGCTGTCGGCATGACAATGGCTTTTAATCTGGCCGTCAATGCATTTGAATTGTTTCGATATGATATTGACTATGCTCAGCTGGCCAGGGGAATTTATTCGGAACCGTTGTTTATGCAGGTCGTGGTCATCGGTTTTTTTATGCCGGTCGTAGAGGAATTGATGTTTCGTGGTCTTATCTATGAACGACTGGGGCAATACGGTAATGAAGCCGCCAGAGTCATTCTGACGAGTATTTTGTTTGGTGTCTATCACGGAACGCTCATTCAGATCGCATATGCTTTTGTCTTCTCGATACTCATGATTTTTGCCTATAAACGTACCGGAACTTTTTGGGCGCCGGTTCTGTTCCATATTTCCAGCAATCTGTCTTCTCTGGTTTTGAATCAGATGAATCCGCTGTCTTCCATGGGTTATTCTATCGGGATTGTTGCATTCTTTCTTCTTGGAATGTTTGGTCTGTATGGTTTAAAACAGGGGAAATTTTACAAAATTATTCCATTACAGAGATTCAGTATGGAGAAAAATTCTGTCGAATGTGACGAGTAACTGTCAGCAGAATGTGATTTACCCGATCAAAAAATAGCGATATAATCATTGACAGGAAGAGAAAAATCATGTATGATGAATGCATGGACGAACGAATGTTCGGAGCTAAATCACAGATAAGGAGAAATGAATCTATGGGAAACAAAGTGGATAAGGTAGATAAGCTGAAAGCATTGGATGCGGCTATTGCACATATAGAGAAACAGTATGGTAAAGGCTCGGTTATGAAATTGGGAGATAACACTGCCAATATGGATGTGGAGACGGTACCTACCGGGGCTTTGAGTCTGGATTTGGCGCTTGGACTGGGCGGTGTTCCAAAGGGGCGTATTATTGAAATCTATGGTCCTGAATCTTCAGGAAAGACAACAGTGACGTTACATATGGTTGCAGAAGTACAAAAGCTCGGCGGTATCGCCGGATTTATCGATGCAGAGCATGCTCTTGACCCGGCTTATGCACGAAATATCGGTGTAGATATTGACAATCTTTATATTTCTCAGCCGGATAATGGTGAGCAGGCTCTGGAGATTGCCGAAACGATGGTTCGTTCCGGTGCCATTGATATTGTTGTTATTGACTCGGTTGCTGCACTTGTTCCAAAGGCGGAGATTGATGGCGAGATGGGAGATGCCCATGTCGGATTGCAGGCTCGTCTGATGTCTCAGGCATTGCGTAAATTAACTGCTGTGATCAGTAAGTCCAATTGTGTTGTGATCTTCATTAATCAGCTGCGAGAAAAGGTGGGTGTCATGTTCGGCAGCCCGGAAACAACTACAGGCGGCCGGGCACTGAAGTTCTATTCTTCTGTGCGGATGGATATTCGCCGTGTCGAATCCCTGAAGATGAATGGTGAGGTTGTCGGTAACCGTACCCGTGTCAAAGTTGTTAAAAATAAGATTGCTCCGCCGTTTAAAGAGGCTGAGTTTGATATTATGTTTGGTAAGGGGATTTCCAGAGAAGGAGATATTCTGGATCTTGCTGCGAATGTGGATATTATCGTCAAGAGCGGTGCATGGTATTCTTATAATGGTGTAAAGATTGGACAGGGACGTGAAAATGCAAAAACCTATCTGAGAGATCATCCGGAGATTATGGAAGAGGTTGCTGCAAAGGTTCGGGCACATTATGGTCTGGGCAGCCAGGTTGAAGAAACTGTTCAGGATGGCGGCAATGTGGAAGCTGAAACGATACCTTCAACAGAGAATGAATAAGTAAAAAACCCTGCTGACTTTTTTCCATTCAGGAAAATCAGCAGGGTTTTTGAAATATTAAGGGGAAAAGCATGTTTATATCGTATACTGAAAAATCGGGAAAGTCCAAGATAAAAGTAACTTTAGCAAATGGCGACCATTTTATTATTTCAGAGAAGGACTGGATTTCTTTTGGTGTAAAAGCAGGCGAGGATATGGCGGATACACTCCTTGAAAAGCTTTACAGAGAATATCTCATGCCAAAGGCCAGGCTTCGGGCCTTGAACCTTTTAAAAGTACGGGACAGAACTCATAAAGAGCTGATTCAGCGTTTAAAGCAGGATGGTTATCCGGAGGAGATCGTTCGACAGACGATAGAATATGTGGACGGTTATCATTACGTGGATGATGCTCGTTTCGCGAAAAATTATATTGAATACAGAGGTCATCGGAAAAGCCGCAGAGAACTTGAGTATGAGCTGGCATTGAAAGGGATTGATATGTATCATCTGGCAGAACTGGAAGATGAGATGAAACTGCCGGATGATAAGGAGACAATTCAGGAAATTCTGAAAAAGCGATGGGGCGAGGAACCGTCACCGGATATAAAGGAAAAAGAGCGGATGATGCGCTACCTGGGAAGACGGGGATTTCATGGCGGAGATATACTCTCTGCTTATCGGAATTTGGGCATTTAAGACAATTTTTTACAGAATATTTAGTCAATATGTCAGTAGAATCATGAAATCCACTTGACATCATTATAAAAAAAGTATAGAATTTAAGTGTTGTATTTATGTACAATTAAAACTAAATAAGGAGGTGCTCCTGTGCCGCTAATTACTGCAGTTATTGCCATTGTTGCAGCTGTTTTAATTACTGCTCTTATCGTTTGGAATGTGGCGATTTCTTATAGAAAAAAAGTCGTGGAATCCAAGATTGGTTCAGCAGAGGAAAAGGCTCGAGAGATTATTGACGAAGCCATGAAGACTGCTGAAACGAAAAAACGTGAAGGCCTTCTTGAAGTCAAGGAAGAAGCTTTAAGGAATAAAAATGAGCTTGAAAAAGAAAGCAAGGAACGCAGAAACGAATTACAGAAGTACGAAAAACGTGTACTTTCTAAGGAAGAAGCTGTGGACCGTAAGGCAGATTCTCTTGAACGCAGAGAAAACCAACTGGCATCACGCGAGGACAGATTGAACAAGCAGCTGGCAGAAGTAAATGAACTGAACCAGAAAAGAGTACAGGAACTCGAAAGAATCTCAGGTTTAACCTCCGAACAAGCAAAGGAATATCTTTTAAGAACGGTTGAAGATGATGTAAAGCATGAAACCGCAATGTTAGTTAAAGACCTTGAAAACAAGGCAAAGGAAGAAGCGAATAAGAAAGCAAAGGAATACGTGGTCACAGCTATCCAGAAATGTGCTGCAGACCATGTAGCGGAGACGACGATTTCTGTTGTGCCGCTGCCGAATGATGAAATGAAAGGCCGTATTATCGGACGTGAAGGGCGTAATATTCGTACTTTAGAGACGATGACCGGTATTGATTTGATCATTGATGACACACCGGAAGCAGTTATTTTATCCAGCTTTGATCCGATTCGTCGTGAAGTGGCACGGATCGCTCTGGAGAAATTGATTGTGGATGGGCGTATTCATCCGGCACGAATCGAAGAGATGGTTGAAAAGGCCCAGAAAGAGGTTGAGACCATGATTCGAGAGGAAGGGGAAGCAGCAACTCTGGAAGTTGGGGTACATGGTATCCATCCGGAATTGGTGCGTTTGCTTGGTAAGATGAAATATCGTACAAGCTATGGACAAAATGCTTTGAAACATTCTATCGAAGTGGCGCATTTATCCGGTTTGCTGGCTGGTGAGCTGGGCGCTGATGTAAGGATGGCTAAAAGAGCTGGATTGTTACATGATATTGGTAAATCCGTAGACCACGAGATGGAAGGTTCACATATTTCCATCGGCGTGGATTTGTGCCGCAAATACAAGGAATCTGCGATTGTTATTAATGCCGTAGAATCTCATCACGGCGACGTAGAACCAGAAACGCTGATTGCATGTATTGTACAGGCTGCAGATACAATTTCTGCCGCAAGACCAGGAGCTCGCAGAGAAACCTTAGAAACTTATACTAACAGATTAAAACAATTAGAAGATATTGCCAATGAATTTAAAGGCGTTGATAAATCTTTTGCTATACAGGCAGGACGAGAGATTCGCATCATGGTAGTTCCAGAACAGGTTAACGATGATGATATGATATTATTGGCAAGAGATATTTCCAAGAAGATTGAAGATGAATTGGAATATCCGGGTCAGATTAAAGTAAATGTTATCCGTGAATCCCGGGTAACAGATTACGCAAAATAATTACATCGTTAAAATTGAAAGGATATATAGACCCTTGGAAGCGTTCGTCTTCCAGGGGTTTTATGTTTCATAAAGGAGATTTTATGCAGGGAAGAGAAGAAAAAGAAAAGATTGTCAATTATGGTCTGATTCATATCGTGGATAATGACAGAGATATTAAAACCATATTTAATAAAAAGGCTTATGAGGCCGAATTTCTGACTTTTTATGATATTTATTCCCAGAGTCTGACCGCCTATAATTTGCTATATGAGATGAGTAGTAAACCGGAGGAATATGCACGGGAAGTGGCCTTGAAAATCATGGCGCATGAGATGGAAAAAATCAATGAGATTACAAAAAAATCCAAAAGAGAGATAAAGATGATGGAAGACAGCGCTTTCACAGCTCTTTTTGTTATTCCGGCCATTGCCCGGTTCCAAACGCGGGCTACGGATCATCTTGCGGATTTCCTTGTAGAAGAATGGCGGAAAAACTTTCCGAAAAACCAGATTCAGCGGGGAGATTTTGAAAAAATCAATGCAGGTTTTAAAGAAAAGAGGGGGCTCCTTGACTTACTCAGAGGGCGCGTAGTATAATGAAAGATACGAAATTTAAAGGAGTGAAATAAATGAGCGAATCATGTAATGAATCCAGTTGCAGTTCATGTAATGTAGAAGGTTGTTCCTCAAGAAAAGCAGAGGACTTTAGTGTTCCGGCCAATGCAAAGAGTCATATTCAACATGTGATCGGTATTGTCAGCGGTAAAGGCGGTGTGGGCAAATCTCTGGTTACCTCTGAACTTGCTGTTCTTTTGCAGAAACGTGGTTATAAAGTAGGTATTTTGGATGCGGATGTTACAGGACCTTCGATTCCCAAAGTATTTGGTCTTCATGGACAGGCTTTTGGTACCGATGATGGTATTATTCCATTTGAGACAAAAACCGGAATTAAGGTTATGTCTGTAAACTTAATTTTGGATGATGAGGAAACTCCGGTCGTATGGCGTGGACCGGTTATCGCTGGTGTTGTAAAACAGTTCTGGAATGAAGTTGTCTGGGGCGAACTGGACTACCTGCTTGTGGACATGCCTCCGGGAACCGGTGATGTACCGCTGACTGTATTCCAGTCTCTTCCTGTAGACGGCATCGTTGTGGTCACCTCACCTCAGGAACTGGTAGGTATGATCGTAAAGAAAGCCTATAATATGGCTCAGATGATGAATATTCCAGTACTTGGTCTCATTCAGAATATGAGCTATATCATCTGTCCGGATTGTGGAAAAAAGATTTACATTTATGGTGAAGGTCATGGTGAAGAAACAGCCAAAGAATTGAATATTCCAGCCTATGCGTCTCTCCCTATGATTCCGGAGATTGCTGCACTGTGTGATGCCGGAGCTATTGAAGATTATGACAACATGTATCTCGGTTCATTCATTGATAAACTGACAGAAAAATAGAAATAAAAGACTCTATCATCCATCCGATTTTAAGGGATGGATGATAGAGTCTTTTTACTTACTCCAAATATTCGATAATACCTTCACCAAGACGTGAAATCCGGGCCTGTGAATAAACGTCAAAGCCTGCCTGTTCCAGACGGGAGCGTCCATTTTGGAAGGATTTTTCAATAAGGATTCCGATTCCGGCCACAGTGGCTCCGGCCATCTGAACAAGACGAGCGGCGCCGGTAGCAGCTTCACCGTTGGCAAGGAAATCATCAATAATGAGTACCCTGTCATCCCGATGAATATAATCCCGGGAGAGGGTCAGTTCATAACTTGTTCCTTTTGTAAAAGATGTGATATTTGTCTGAAATACCTGACCGTTTAAAATCTTCGATGTCTGTTTTTTCAGGATAACCATCGGTACATTCAGGGCCTGAGCCGTATAAACGGCAGGAGCTATACCGGAACTTTCAATCGTGAGTACTCGTGTGATACCGTAATCCTTGAAATGTTCACAAAAATCCAGACCAACTGCCTGCATTAATTCCGGGTCTACCTGATGGTTTAAGAATCCGTCAACTTTTAGTACAGAGTCGCTGAGGGCTCTGCCTTCTGCCAAAATTCTATCCTTAAGTAATTTCAATTTTTTCACCTCGTACGTGTATTTCCATACATTATATCACATCAATGAAATGTAGAAAAGATTTTTAAATAATTTTACAAAGAAAAACATTTTTTCACACTATGGTCATATTTTGGATATATAATAGTAGAAAATTGAGCCTCGGGAGGAATAATTTTGGCTCGGAAGGGGATGCTTTATGAAAAATTGTAAAATTCTCGTGATTGATGATGAAAGCCGTATGCGAAAACTCGTCCGGGACTTTTTGACCAAAAAAGGATATGAGGTATTGGAGGCTGCCAATGGTGAGGAAGCCATGGAAATTTTCTACGAAGATAAAGATATTGATTTGTTGATTTTGGACGTCATGATGCCGAAGATGGATGGATGGGAAGTCTGTCGTGAGGTGCGGAAAACTTCCAGGGTGCCAATCATCATGCTGACGGCAAAGGCGGATGAGAGAGATGAATTACTTGGATTTGAACTTGGAGTGGACGAGTATGTAACAAAACCTTTCAGCCCGAAGATTCTTGTCGCCCGGGTCGAAGCCATCTTACGCAGAAGCAATGTGAATACTGATGATGGAATTATCCGGATCGGAGATATTACGATGAATAAAAATGCCCATGAGGTATTTGTAGGCAACCAGCCGATTGAATTGAGTTTTAAAGAGTTTGAACTTTTGGCCTATTTTATTGAGAATCAGGGAATCGCTCTGTCCAGAGAGCGCATTTTGAATAACGTGTGGAATTATGACTATTTTGGAGATGCACGGACAATCGATACCCACGTGAAAAAACTGAGAAATAAATTAGGCGAACGGGGCGGATATATTAAGACCATCTGGGGCATGGGTTATAAATTTGAAGTTACAAAGGAGTAACGGAGGCGTTTTATGAATAAATCATTGCGGGTGAAATTATCCGTCACTCTGATGGCTACCGTATTGGTGACAATGGTGATTTACGTGCTCGTAAACAATTTTTTTCTTGTAGACTATTATATTTCAGGCAAACAGAAAACATTGATCAGCGTGTATAATCAGATCAATCAAATGTATAATACCTTTGGAGTATCCGTCGAAGAAGAAGAGAAGGATACTGCAGAAAATAATATCTATCAATGGTTTAATACAGACGCTATTGCCAGCCTGAATGATTTTCTGGATATGGAATTATCGATGGAACAGATCAGCCAGAGTAATAATATTGGCATTTTACTCTATCGTATTCAGAATAAGCGGGTGATCAATCAGCAGATTGTGTATGATATGCAGGTTCTTTTTTCTTCCAGTGGAAGCAATTCCTCTTCGGAGAAGGATGTGGAGAGCTTTGCTATTTACCGGGATTATATTCAGTCGGAAAAGCAGACGGAAATCTCCAGTGAGAGTGACCGTTATACACTTCAGAAAATTTATGTGAAGCGAATGGATTCTTCATATATATATTTGATCGGAACGATGGACAACGGAGATTATATCATGCTCCGGGCATCGGTGGAAAGTATCGAGGAGAGCGCACAGATATCCAACCAGTTTTTTATTTATGTTACGATGTGTGTCTGTGGTATCAGCTTTCTGGCCATGTTGTTTATTTCGAAACATTTTACCGAAAAGATTCTGGATCTGGCAAAAATTGCCCAGAAAATGTCCCACTTGGATTTTGCCCAGAAATATCCGGTGGAAACCCAGGATGAGATCGGTGTTTTAGGGGAAAGTATCAACACCCTTTCTGAAACGTTGGAAAAAACATTGGGTGAATTAAAGGGTGCCAATGTTCAGTTGAAGCGGGAACTGGAGCAGAAGGTTCAGATTGATGAGATGCGAAAGGAATTTTTATCGAATGTCTCACATGAGCTGAAAACACCGATCGCTCTCATTCAGGGCTATGCGGAAGGGTTGCAGGAGAATATCAATGACGACGCCGAGAGCCGGGACTTTTACTGTGAGGTCATTATGGACGAGGCGGCCAAGATGAATGTACTTGTCAAAAAACTTCTGGATCTGAATCAGATTGAATTTGGAACAGAAACATTGACGATGGAGCATTTTGATATCGTTGCGACGATTGACAATATTCTGTCTAATGCGGAGATCCTTTTCCGTCAGAAGGAGGCCGCATTAAAATTTAATGCAGATGATTCGGTTTATGTATGGGGCGACGTCTATCTGATTGAAGAAGCGTTTACGAATTATATGTCTAATGCTCTGAATCATGTGGACGGTGAACGGATAATCGAAGTTAAGGTTAAAAAAGATGGCAATAAGGCAAAAATTTCCGTATTTAATACGGGAGCGCAGATTCCGGAAAGTGATATCGATCAGATTTGGGTGAAATTCTATAAAGTAGATAAGGCACGGACACGGGAATATGGCGGCAGCGGTGTGGGCCTTTCCATTGTGAAGGCGACGATGGAACGGCATGGTCAGTCTTACGGCGTGCAAAATCGGGAGAATGGTGTGGAATTCTGGTTTACACTGGATGCATCCAATGAGGTGCCGGAACTGTCTGAAAATATTGAGATGAACGAATAAAAAATACCCTGTGGAGCATTTTCACAGGGTATTGCGCTGTATATGTATTTTACTGTAACTCAATTTTTCCAGAGATATCATCATTAATTACATAATAAGCCATAAATTCTTCAGGTTTTACATAAAGCTTTAAATCTTTGATATCTTTGATCTTGTTACCATCATTCAGCCAGATTTCTTTAATCTTTGTAACGATATCTCTTTCGTTTACCTGTAATCCCTGATACTCTACAAACAATGATGTTTTCATAAATTGCCTCCTTAGAAATACACATCTAAATGTTCTGTTTAATATAGTAGTACATTTTTGCGCGTTTGGCAATGGAAAATTTTATAGTTTTATGTTAGAATGGTTTAGACAAGCAAAATTTTAGGAGATTAAAGTAATGATTACAATTATTGATTATGATGCAGGAAACATAAAAAGTGTTGAAAAGGCCTGTCAATATCTTGGACAGGAGGTTTGTATCACCCGGGACAGAGACGAGATTCTGGAAGCAAGTCATGTGATTTTGCCAGGGGTTGGCGCATTCGGTGACGCCATGCGTCATTTAAAAGAATATCATTTGATACAGACAATTTATGATGTGGTGGAGAAAAAAACACCTTTCCTCGGTATATGTCTTGGTCAACAGCTTTTATTTGAGCGAAGCGACGAAAGCAAGGGCGTGAATGGCCTTGGAATTTTACCAGGAGAGATACTGGAGATTCCTCCGGCGCCGGGCCTTAAGATTCCCCATATGGGATGGAATTCTCTGGATATTCGGCCGGGAGCGCGTCTTTTCAAAGGAATTGAGGGAAATCCCTATGTCTATTTTGTACATTCCTACTATTTGAAAGCAAAGCGTCCGGAGGATGTGGCGGCACGGACCTGGTACAGTGTGGATGTGGATGCGTCGGTGGAATCAGGTAATGTATTTGCCTGTCAATTCCATCCGGAAAAGAGCAGTCGTACAGGTCTTCAGATATTAAAGAATTTTATGGAAATGTAGGAGGCGTACAATGTTTACAAAACGAATTATACCATGCCTGGATGTACATAACGGAAGGGTTGTCAAAGGCGTGAATTTTGTCAATTTAAAGGACGCAGGAGACCCGGTAGAGATTGCAGCGGCCTACGACAAGGCCGGAGCGGATGAGGTTGTTTTTCTGGATATTACGGCTTCCTCGGACGCACGGAATACAGTTGTGGATCTGGTACGTCGGGTGGCAGAGAATGTATTTATTCCATTTACTGTCGGTGGTGGTATCCGGACGGTGGAAGATTTCAGAGCTTTACTCCGTGAAGGGGCCGATAAAATTTCAATTAATTCTTCAGCAATCAATCGTCCGGAGTTGATTTCAGAGGCGGCGGATAAGTTCGGCAGCCAGTGTGTCGTTGTGGCGATTGATGCCAAACGCCGGTCTGATGGCAGTGGCTGGAATATATATAAAAACGGCGGCCGGATCGATACGGGACTGGATGCCGTGGAGTGGGCCGAACGGGTGAATAAACTGGGCGCAGGAGAAATTCTTCTGACCAGTATGGACTGTGACGGCACAAAGGCCGGATACGATATTGAACTGACTCGGCAGATTGCAGAAATCGTTTCCATACCGGTCATTGCATCTGGCGGTGCGGGAACAAAAGAACATTTTTATGAAGCCCTGACCGATGGAAAAGCCGATGCTGCTCTGGCAGCCTCCCTGTTCCATTATAAAGAACTGGAAATCAGCGATTTAAAGCGTTATTTAAGCGACAGAGGCGTTTCTATGCGTCTTTAAATAAAAATTACAAAGGAGAAGATAATCATGGCAGCAATCAGCAATGACTGGCTTGAACCCTTAACACCGGAATTTCGTAAGCCTTATTATGCAAAACTTTACAAAACGATACTTACCGAATATAACAGCCGCCTGATATTTCCAGCGGCGGATGATATTTTTAATGCCTTTAATTTTACTCCGTTGTCAAAGGTCAAGGTCGTTATTCTCGGCCAGGACCCATATCATGGGGACGGTCAGGCCCATGGTCTTTGCTTTTCAGTGAAACCGGATGTGGACATTCCTCCGTCTCTGGTGAATATCTATACGGAGCTCCATGAGGATCTGGGCTGCTATATACCGAACAACGGTTACTTAAAAAAGTGGGCGGACCAGGGGGTATTATTGTTGAATACGGTACTTACCGTACGAGCTCATCAGGCCAATTCTCATCGGGGAATCGGATGGGAAGAGTTTACCGATGCAGCCATTCGGGTATTGAATGAGGTGGAACGGCCGATCGTATTTATTTTGTGGGGACGTCCGGCCCAGATGAAAAAAACTATGCTCAATAACCCGAAACATTTAATTTTGGAAGCGCCCCATCCGAGCCCGTTATCTGCATACCGGGGATTTTTCGGAAGCCGGCCTTTCAGCCGGACGAACAATTTCTTGAAAGAACATGGAATAGAGCCAATAGACTGGCAGATAGAAAATATACCTTCATAAAGATTAAAAAATTCTCCTCGCTGAAACCGTTTCAAGGTTTCCGTGAGGAGAATTTTTTTGGATTTAGATTCCGTCAGCCAGATTTTTATTGGCGGTGGCCAGCATAAGTTTAATACGGTTGATCTGGTTGACCTCGCTGGCACCCGGATCGTAGTCGATGGCTACGATATTGGAGCCCGGATATGTATTTCGAAGTTCTTTAATAACGCCTTTTCCAACAATATGGTTCGGCAGACAGCCAAATGGCTGGGTGCAGACAATATTACCGGCGCCCTGATGAATCAGTTCGATCATTTCACCGGTCAAAAACCATCCTTCACCAGTCTGATTGCCTATTGAAACGATCGGTTCAGCATATCTGGCAAGCTCTTCGATTTTTGCCTGTGGATGGAAGTGACGGCTCTTTTCAAGTTCTTTGCGGGCTGTTTTGCGAACCGCTTCCAGGGCTTTAATAGCTGCATTGCCCATCACGGCGCCTTTCTTGCTCTTCCCAAGTTTTTCGTATTTAAAGTTACTATTATAAGCGCTGTACATGAAGAAGTCCAAAAGGTCCGGCATAACGGCTTCAGCACCTTCTTTTTCCAATAGGTCTACCAGATAGTTGTTGGCAGAAGGAGAGAATTTGACAAGAATTTCTCCAACAATGCCGACTCTTGGCTTTTTCAGGTTTTCATCAATCGGAAGTTGGTCGAAATCACGAATAATACCCTGAATATTCTTTTTAAAGCTGTTCCGATTCTTTCCTGTGATGGAATCAATACAAACCTGCTGCCAGTATTTGTGGAGACGGTCCGCTGATCCCGGATAAATTTCATAAGGACGCATCCGGTAAAGTACACGCATAAATACGTCACCGTAAACGATAGCCTGCATCGCTCCGATCAGCAGCTTTGGAGTGAATTTTAACCCCGGATTGGATTCAAGTCCTGCAGCATTGATGGATACGACCGGAATCTGGTGCATGCCCGCATTTTGAAGCGCGCGACGGATAAATCCAATATAGTTGGTTGCGCGGCAGCCGCCGCCGGTCTGGGTCATGGCGATGGCAACTTTATTTAAATCATATTTGCCTGAGAGCAGTGCCTTCATAATCTGGCCGATAACGCAGATGGAAGGGTAGCAGGCATCATTATTAACATATTTTAATCCGATATCGATGGCTTCCTTATCACAGTCTGGAAGCAAATCCACTTTCAAGCCATTATAACGCAGGGCTTCGATCAATATGTCAAAATGAATCGGTGACATATTCGGTGCGAGGATTGTATAATCTTTTGCCATTTCCTCGGTAAAGATGATTCGGTCATGAGCGCTGGAATGAATCTCTCCATGAATATGTTTCTGCTCACGCATGCGGATCGCTGCGATCAGTGAACGAATACGGATACGCGCTGCTCCCAGGTTGCTGACCTCATCAATTTTCAGGCAGGTGTAGAGGCGCCCCGAACCGGTAAGGATATCCTTTACCTGATCGGTTGTTACCGCATCCAGACCGCAGCCGAAGGAGTTGAGTTGAATCAGTTCCAGATTCTCCTGAGTTTTAACAAACTGGGCCGCCTTGTAAAGCCGTGAATGGTACATCCACTGGTCAGAGACAATGAGGGGACGCTCAATCTCAGCCAGATGGGAAACACTGTCCTCAGTCAGTACGGCGATACCATAAGAGGTGATCAGCTCCGGAATTCCGTGGTTGATCTCTTTATCGATATGGTACGGACGTCCGGCAAGGACGATACCCTTCATGTTGTTGTCACGCAGATATTTGATTGTTTCTTCACCCTTATCTTTCATATCCTGACGGGCGTTGGCCAGTTCGGCCCAGGCAGCTTCGACGGCATCTTTGATCTCCTGAGGACGAATGTCCGTTGTTTTACAGAATTCTTCCGTCATTCTCTGGATAATATGATCCTTATTATCCAGAGAGAGGAATGGATTCATGAAGTTAATATGTTCGGAAGCCAGTTCTTCCACGTTGTTTTTAATATTTTCCGAATAAGATGTAACAATCGGGCAGTTATAGTGGTTGTTGGCGCCTTCCACCTCGTCGCGCTCATAAGGAATGCTCGGATAGAAGATGAAGTCCACACCATTTTTGATCAGCCACATGATATGCCCATGTACCAGCTTAGCCGGATAACATACGGATTCACTCGGAATAGATTCAATGCCCAACGTATAAATATTGGCAGAGGATTGCGGACTTAATACGACCTGATATCCCAGTTTTGTAAAGAAAGTAAACCAGAATGGGTAGTTTTCGTACATATTCAGTACACGCGGAATTCCAACTTTACCCCGGTCGGCTTTGTCCTCGGTCAATGGTTCATACTGGAAAATGCGTTTGTATTTATAGTCAAATAAATTCGGAATATTACTGTCGGCTTTAGCTTTTCCGATACCAACTTCACAGCGGTTGCCGGTAATGAACTGGCGTCCGCCGCTGAAACGGTTAATGGTCAGGTGACAACTGTTTGTACAGCCTTTACACCGTCCCATGGAGGTGGTGTACTTCAATGCGATCATTTTATCCAGTGAGAGCATGGTGGATTCAGTTCCATCATAACGTTCTCTGGCAATGAGAGCCGCGCCAAAGGCGCCCATGATACCGGCAATGTCCGGGCGGACAGCGTCCCGTCCGGCAATACGTTCAAAACTCCGAAGAACGGCATCGTTATAGAAGGTACCACCCTGAACAACGATTTTTTCGCCCAGATCCTTCGGGTCTGTAAGTTTAATAACCTTTAAAAGGGCATTTTTAATAACGGAGTAGGCCAGCCCGGCAGAAATATCACCCACTTCTGCGCCTTCCTTCTGCGCCTGTTTAACATTGGAGTTCATAAATACTGTACATCGTGAACCCAGATCGATTGGATTTTCAGCAAATAAAGCCATTTTAGCAAAATCTGAGATTTCGTAATTCAGAGATTTGGCAAAGGTTTCGATAAAAGAACCGCAGCCGGAGGAGCAGGCTTCATTTAAAAGTACGTTATCTACCGTATTATTTTTAATTTTAATACATTTCATGTCCTGACCGCCGATGTCCAGAATACAGTCAACCTCCGGTTCAAAGAAGGCGGCGGCATAGTAGTGGGCCACGGTCTCAACCTCGCCCTCATCCAGCATAAAGGCAGCTTTCATCAGAGCTTCGCCGTAACCGGTGGAGCAGGCGCGGACAATTCGTGCGCTGTCGGGAAGCAGCTTTTTGATTTCTTTTATGGCGCGAATCGTTGTATTCAGCGGACTTCCGTTATTATTGCTGTAGAAAGAATAAAGGAGTGTTCCGTCCTCACCGACAATGGCCACTTTTGTTGTGGTGGAACCGGCGTCGATACCGAGGAAACAGTCGCCCTCATAATCCTTGAGACTTCCCTTTTTAACCGCATGTTTATTGTGACGTTCTGTGAAGGCGTCATAGTCGGCCTGATCTTTAAAGAGTGGCTCCATGCGTTTGGACTCAGCCTCGATTTTAATATCCGAAGAGAGCAGGGCAATTATCTCATCCAGTGTCTGGCTTTCTGTATTGCTGTCGTTCATGGCAGCGCCCATCGCGGCAAAAAGATGAGAATTTTCCGGTGCAATAATATATTCTCCAGATAAATGGAGTGTCCGGATAAAAGCTTTCTTTAATTCGGAAAGAAAGTGAAGCGGGCCGCCAAGGAAGGCCACATGCCCCCGAATTGGTTTACCACAGGCCAGACCACTGATGGTCTGGTTAACGACGGCCTGAAAAATAGAAGCCGATAAATCGGCTTTCGTGGCACCATCATTAATTAATGGCTGAATATCGGATTTGGCAAAAACGCCGCAGCGGGCCGCGATCGGATAGATCGCCTCGTAGTCTTTCGCATACTCGTTCAGACCGGAGGCGTCCGTCTGAAGAAGTGATGCCATCTGGTCGATGAAGGAACCCGTACCGCCGGCACAGATACCATTCATACGCTGTTCGATATTTCCCTGAGAAAAATAAATGATTTTCGCATCTTCACCGCCAAGCTCAATTGCCACATCGGTCTTTGGTTCAAAATACTGGAGGGCAGTGGATACGGAAATAACTTCCTGAACAAAAGGTATATTCATCGGTTTAGCGATGGACATACCGCCGGAGCCAGTGATCATACCGTGAATATTCACATTGCCAAGGGCATTTTTAGCTTTGATGATCAAGTCCAGAAGTGTTTCACGGATGTTTGCAAAATGACGCTCATAATCCGAGAAGACGACTTGATTTTTGTCATCCAGACAGGCAATCTTTACGGTTGTTGAACCGATATCAATTCCTAATCTATATGTAGTATTCATGTAATTCCTCCTAAGAGTTTCTATATAAAATATATATTCTTTGTCGAATGTATTATAGTACAACCGGACGAAAAACTCAATACTCTCTTTGGCAGGATATCATACACCTTTTTCTGGAAAACAGCATAGAATAAATAAAAAACAGGTGGGCTTATGAATTATTTTGTGCGGCGTCAGGACAATGAATACGGAAGATGTGACGGGATGTTGCATGAGATTAAAGAAAGGGACACTTTGTATAAGGTATCCCGTCTGTATGGCGTGACTTTAGAAGATTTAATGGAAAAAAATCCCACAGTGGATGTTTATAATCTGAGGATTGGTGATAAACTATGTATACCAGTAAAACACATACCTTATATTATCCAGGGTGGGGATACTCTGGACTGGCTTCTGGAACATTTTAACCTGGATTATGAGACCTTCCGAAACGCCAATCCCCAAATGAAACCGCTGATGCTGACAGAAAACGATGTGGTCTATATTCCGGATACGGAGGGGTAAAGGGCGGCAGTGTGGGCGGTAAGTGCCGGTTGACAAAAAACCCGGCTTTTACTATAATAAAACTAATTGCAAAACAGGAAAAGAAAGGGGCAGCTTGTATGCGGCAGCCCCTTTCATATTCACAGAAAGGGTTTTATATGTCATTATTAGATAAGATGGAACGTAAATTTGGAAAATATGCCATTCCGAATCTGATGCAGTATATCATCATATTATACGTTTTGGGGATGGTTCTGCGCATTGCAACACCAGGGGTCTATGAAACCTATTTTATGTTGGACGCCAGTCAGATCCTGCACGGTCAGGTATGGCGGATTTTTACCTTTTTGCTCCAGTCGCCGTCAAACAACCTTCTGTTCTTTATTATTACGTTGTATTTTTACTATATGATCGGCAGTGTGCTGGAGAGAACCTGGGGAAGCTTTAGGTTTAATGTCTATTATTTTACCGGAGTGATCGGCACGGTACTGGCGGCAATCTTTATTTATCTTATTACCGGACGGGTCTATTATCTGGATACAACGTATATCAATGCATCGTTGTTTCTGGCCTTTGCTTTTGAATATCCGGATATGGAAGTGCTGCTCATGTTCATTCTTCCGATTAAGATGAAATGGCTGGCTTATATTGATATGGCGTTGTATGCCTACAGTCTGGTTGTGGGCAATTGGGGAACACGGATTGCCATTATTGTGTCACTCTTGAACTTTATTCTGTTTTTTTCATCCATTATACGAAAAAAAGGCTATTCGCCAAAGCAGGTTCATCGAAAGATGACTTATACAAAAGCTGTCAACCAGGCGAAAAAGTCGGCGACCCATCATAAGTGTGCTGTCTGCGGGCGTACGGAAGAAGATGATGAGACATTGGAATTTCGTTATTGTTCTCGTTGTAATGGCAATTATGAGTATTGTCAGGAACATTTATTTACCCATCAACATGTCAAGTAATTCAGGTGATTTTATGAAATGGTATAAAAAGCTTTATTTGGGGAAATCCATTAAACAGGCGAAATGGGTCCGTTTTCAGATTGCTTTCGGGAAAAAACCAAAAGGATATTATTGTATTTCCCTGTCAAATTGTCCGAAAAATCTCCTGGATATTTATCCAAGCCAGTTTTTAAGAACACCGGATATGAATACGGATGGAATTTATATTGTTGGACTGGCTTCCGATAAAGCTGAAGCCTTTGATGTGGTCAGAGATATTATTGAAGATGTATATGTCCATACCCGCGGTTTTGATATAAAGAGGTATTTGGGTATTACGGTATAGAGGTGTTGATGTGCTACATATCATTCTGTTGATTTTAAAAATACTTGGATGTATCATCCTGGGAATTCTGGCATTGCTTTTAGCCGCGGTGCTGATTGTCCTTTTTGTTCCTTTTAAATATGAGCTTTCGGCGGCATACGATGGAAACCCCGAAGCATCAGGAAAACTTTCCTGGTTATTTGGGGCGATTAGGGTCTGGGGAGAGTTTAAGGATAAAAAGCTTCGGGCCAGAGCTTCGGTTTTATGGTTTCTCATTTTCAGTATGGACGAAACAGCGGATACTCAGACCAATGATGCGCCGGAAGAAACTGAGGAATCTTCTGTTTCAGCAGAACTTCCTAAGTCACCGGAATTGCAGGAAGCCGAATCTCTGAAAAGCGAGCCGGCGGAATCAGAAAGACCGGAATCGGAAAGCCCGCCGACAGCAAAGCCTGAAGCAGATATTCCGGAAGACCATTATGAAGCAGATTTCCCGGAAGCCAAGGTCTCTCTTGATGAAAAGACCGGGGGGCCGGAAAGGAAAGGACGAAAGTCAAAGCGATCGAAACGGGTGGAGAAGCCTCCAAAGGTGAAAAATAAGCCCGGATTGTTTGAACGTTTGGAAAAGCGTTTTGAACACATTAGTAAGAAATATGATGCGCTTATGCATAAGAAAGAACTGGCTGAGCGGTTCTGGAACGCGGATTTTACTCAGGGCAGTATTGCTTTTGGGAAAAAAGCAATCGCATCACTGTTTCGCCATGTACTTCCGGAAAAGGTTTCGGGGAATATTCATTTTGGCTTTGAAAAACCTTCGGATACAGGAAAGATTCTCGGATATGCCAGTATGCTTTATGCATGGTATGGCGACAGCCTGACATTACAGCCGGATTTTGAACAGGCTGTTCTGGAAGGAAAGATTGATATTCGAGGTTCTCTTCGCCTGTATATTTTCCTTTACTGGGGACTTCGAGGACTGTTAAACAAAGATTTAAGAAAATTATTGAGATTTATAAAGCATTTTAAAAGTAAGGAGGAAACCTTATGGCAGTAAATACATTCAGTACATCCGTTCAGTCTTTATTTGATGGTATGAACGGTATTCTATCAACAAAATCGGTTGTGGGTGAACCGATCACCGTCAATGACACAATTATCATTCCATTGGTGGATGTCAGTTTCGGAATGGGAACGGGTTCGACTGCTTCAGATTCAAAAAAGAAAGATGCATCTGCAGGAGGATTGGGATGTAATATGGATCCGTGTGCCGTTCTTGTTATCCGCGGTGATGTGGTGCGTATCATACCAGTAGAGAGTCATCAGTCGCCGTTTATGAAGTTGATCGATATGGTTCCGGATATTATGAATCGCTTTGCAAAAGGGGATCCGATGGACGATGCCAAAGTGGCCGAACAGGTCAACACAATCGTTGAAGATAACTAGCACTTTTTTTGCATCAGATGCATAAAATATAAAGACCAATACTATGGGGAGATGCTTATGAAACGCATTATAGGGTTTATAATGTTCTGGGTAGCTGTAGGAATGACGATTATGATGTTTATTGACTCGGCTCTCCTGAGCATCTGTCTCATTCTGTTTTTTCTGGTTTTGAGTTATAATTTTTTCTGCTGCAAATAAATAAAATACGACAAAAGACAAGGTGAAAATATGAGTGTATCAAAGATAAATTTTAATGACAGCAATGAGGCCTATATTGTTGTTGAACCGATCAGTGACATTGACAAAGGAGATTTTAAGATCTATCTGGATTTGGACAGCCCGTCCTTTTTAAAATGTGAGTTTGAAAATGGCAAAGCATTTACATTATATTATGGCTATGGAAAACGAATAACTTTAAAACAGTTTTTATCCCACGTAGTGGAAAAAAATGAAGCCATTAACTTTTTAAAGTCACTGACAATGGCTTATATCGAGGCCGAAGGATATGGAATGAATACGGATCATATTCTTCTCGGTATCAACAGCGTTTTTTTTAATGAAGAAAACGGTCAGGTATCCTGTGTGTATGTACCGGTCAAGGAAGGGGTTCTTCCGACCAGACCGCTTCGGCTTTTCCTGAAGGAAATGCTTGTTAATATTGTTTACAGTGAAGAGGATGATATGACATGGCTTGGAAATACAATCCGTTATATCAGTCGGAACAGACAATTTTCTTACCAGGATTTCTATGAATTTTTGCAGACTCAGGAAGAATTGGACGGAAAACCAGTCTCAGAGGCAGAACCTGAGACAGCTCAGGAAGAAGCAATGGAACCGGAAACTGAACAGGAAATGACAGCGGAAGATGACTTAAGTGATCTGAAATCTGTCCTTGAAAGCATTCCGGCGGCGGAAAGTGTAAATGCGCTGAAGTTTGATTCAAAAGAAGAGACGGAAATTAAACCGGAAGAGACAGCAATGGAAATGCCGATGGAAGAACCGGAGGAAAAGAGCCCGGAAGAACCGGTGGAAGAACCGGAGGCGGTGAATGATGATCTTGCCCGGAGTCAGAATGTAAGCAGGACAAGAGGCGTGCTCCTGCGTCGGAAAAATCAGGCAGTTCATGTTCTGGAACAGCCGGAAGTACGTATTGGTAAAGCTGCCGCAAATGATATTTGTATTAATGATAACCCGGCGGTCAGCCGTGTACATGCAATTATCAGCCAGTTTGATGGTGACTATGTGATTCAGGACAATGGTTCAACAAATCATACTTTTGTCAATGGTATTATTTTGAATGGCAGTCAGGAGAAAACGCTGGCGGACGGTGATCGGATTCTGCTTGGAAATGAGGAATTTATTTTTAAAATTTGTGAAATGTAAAAAGAAAAAGGGATATTCTTTTGCCGTAAGGCAGGGGATATCCTTTGTTTTTCTGAAAACAGATAAAAGAAAAAAGGCAGCATGATTGCTGCCTTTCATAACCTCATTAAGCTCTTTCAACGGCACCGGACCGTAAACAGGAAGTACATACGTACATCTTCTTTGGTGTTCCGTTGTCGTTTACCTTTACTTTCTTAATGTTAGATTTCCACATTTTATTGCTTCTTCTATGTGAATGAGACACTTTGATTCCAAAGTGTGCTGCTTTTTCACAAACTGCACATTTTGCCATCGCCTGCCACCTCCTTAAAAGATGATATTAACCCTACAGGTTTACAACAAATCAATTCTAACAGATATTTTCCACAATTGCAAGTAAAGATTTATAAATAATGTCAAAATAAATATTTTCTTTTTTATGGAAAGCGGTTATAATATAACATATGAATATAGAATTGGAGGTTCTCGTTATGAAAGGGCACTTAAATAAAGAAGGTGGCACTGTTGCCATCGATTTAGATGTTATTTCCAGATATGCTGGCTTGACAGCCATCGAATGTTTTGGTATCGTTGGCATGGGAATGATTAGCATGAAAGATGGTCTTACCAGACTTCTTAAAAGAGAAAGCCTGACCAAGGGTGTAGAAGTGACCATCAATGATGATAATCAGATTAATATCCGTTTCCATGTGATCATTGCTTACGGCGTAAGTATTGCAACCGTTGCTGATAACTTAATGAACAATGTGAAATACAAAGTAGAGCAGTTTACTGGAATGGAAGTTGGCCGAATCGATATTTTTGTCGAAGGCGTTCGAGTGATTGATTGACATTAAGGAGGAACCAGCGGTGGTTATGAATACGATTGATGCGAACATGCTGAAAAAAATGTTCTTGTCAGGAGCACAGCGTTTAGATTCAAAAAAAGAATGGATTAATGAATTAAATGTATTTCCTGTCCCGGACGGAGATACTGGAACAAATATGACGATGACGATCATGTCGGCGGCCAGAGAAGTTCAGGCAATCGAGACACCGACGATGGAAAATCTTGCAAAAGCAATTTCCATGGGAGCATTGAGAGGCGCCAGAGGAAATTCCGGCGTTATCCTTTCACAGCTCTTCCGGGGATTTTCAAAAGAAATCAAAGAAGCAGAAGTTATTGATGCCCAGATTCTTGCTTCCGCCCTGGAACGGGCAGCTGAGACGGCCTATAAGGCAGTTATGAAGCCAAAGGAAGGTACGATCCTGACAGTAGCCAAAGGAATGTCCACAAAGGCGCTGGAAGTGTTTGAAGAGACAGACGACCTGGTGGAAGGCATTGCCCGGGTTTTGGAATACGGTGATTATGTTCTGAGTCAGACTCCTGAAATGCTGCCGGTATTAAAACAGGCCGGTGTTGTAGATTCAGGCGGTCAGGGACTTATGGAAGTACTCAAAGGTGCTTATGATGGTCTGCTCGGAAAAGAAGTGGATATGTCTTCAGACTTTAAGCCGGCAGCGAAGGTTGTCGTTCCGGACAGTGATATTGATACGGCGGATATCAAATTTGGTTATTGTACCGAATTCATCGTTATGTTGGAAAAACCATATACACAGGACAGGGAGAATGAATTTAAAGCATTCCTTTCTTCGATTGGCGACAGTATTGTATGTGTCAATGACGAGGACATCGTTAAGGTTCACGTACATACCAATGATCCTGGTCTGGCGATTCAGAAAGGTTTATCCTATGGTTCTCTGACCAGTATGAAGATTGATAATATGCGTGAAGAACATAACGAAAAAGTGATTAAGGATGCCGAACGTAAGGCAGCAGAGCAGAAAGCGGCTGAGGCTGCGGCACCGAGAAAAGAAGTCGGTTTTATCGCGGTGTCCATCGGCGAGGGCATGAATGAGATTTTCAAAGGTCTTGGCGTGGATTATATTATTGAAGGCGGTCAGACGATGAATCCAAGTACGGAGGATATCATGAACGCTGTTGATAAGGTCAACGCAGATACGATCTATGTTCTGCCAAATAATAAAAATATTATTCTTGCGGCTGAACAGGCCAGATCTTTAGTAGAAGATAAAAAACTGATCGTCATTCCATCAAAGACCGTACCGCAGGGAATTACGGCGGTTGTGAATTACATTGATGGTGAGAGTGCAGAGGCGAATGCGGAGCATATGGTTCAGGAGATGGCCCGAGTGAAATCCGGTCAGGTGACCTATGCTGTCAGAGATACGGTCATTGATGACAAGACGATTACCGAAGGTGATATTATGGGAATCGGCGATTCGGGTATTCTTTCTGTGACACAGAGTGTTGATTCAGCCACAGCGGAATTGATTGATGCCTTAGTGGATGAAGAATCGGAACTGATCAGTATTTACTATGGGGAAGATGTTGCAGAGGAAGATGCGGAGGCGTTGGCTGAGCAGATTGAAGAAAAATATCCGGATGTGGATGTGGAACTTCAGAATGGCGGACAGCCGATTTACTACTATGTACTTTCTGTAGAATAATAAAAATAATCAGGGAATGTCTCCGAAAGGCGGCATTCCTTTTTTTGAAACGGTATTAGAGGTGCGGTATGAAAATCACGGATTCTGTCCGACGTCTGAAAGGTGTCGGAGATAAAGTGGAAAGCAATTTAAATAAACTGGGTATTTTTACGGTGGAAGATCTACTGGAATATTATCCGAGAGCCTATCAGACTTATGATGTACCGGTGGATGTCAGCGACATTATACCGGGAAAACATCTGGCTGTCAGAGGAGTTCTTCATCGGAGTCTTGTGCGGATTCCCGGTGGTCGTGTGGAGAAAACTGCTGGCACACTGGTCGATGGCGATACTCGCCTTCAGCTTCTGTGGTATCGGATGCCTTATTTAAGAAAACAGGTGATAGCGGGAAAAACTTATATTTTTTACGGTGTTGTAAAAAATAAAAATGGACAGTGGACGATGGAACAGCCGGAAATCTATGAACCGGAAGCCTATGAGAAAATATGTTCAACGATACAGCCTATTTATTCATTGACCGAAGGTGTGCATCAAAAGCTGATTGGGAAGCTGGTTCGGCAGGTGCTGGAGGAAAAGACGCTTTTTCAAGATTATCTTCCGGAAAAACTCCGTATGGAATTTCAACTGGCCGAGTATAATTTTGCTCTGCAAAATATTCATTATCCAAAAAATCAGGAAACGCTGACTCTGGCACGCCGCCGTCTTGGCTTTGATGAGTTTTTTCTGTTTGCTCTGGCAATTCGTCGGATGAAAGCATCCAGAGAACGGTCAGAAAATATTCATCCGGCCTCAGACAGGACTTGGGCAGAACAGTTTATCGGATGCCTGGAGTATCGTCTGACAAATGCTCAGCTCAGAGCATGGAAGGAAATTTCAGCAGATTTTTCCGGACCACATGTGATGAATCGTCTGCTTCAGGGTGATGTGGGGTCTGGAAAAACGGTCATTGCCCAATTGACGCTCTTAACGGCAGTACAGGCCGGATATCAGGGATGCTTGATGGCGCCGACAGAGGTATTGGCCAGACAGCACTATGAAAGTTTTGTGAATGATTTTGAAAAATTTTATCAAAAAACAGGGATATGTCTCCGAATCGGACTTTTGACTGGTTCTATGAAGGCAAAAGAAAAGCGGGCGGTTTATGAAGCATTGGAAACCCATGAGATTGATATTCTCATCGGCACTCACGCGGTCATTCAGGAAAAGGTTCATTTTCATGATCTGGGTATGGTCATTACCGATGAACAACATCGTTTCGGCGTGAGTCAGCGGGAATGGCTTTTTGGAAAGGGGAGTCTGCCTCATGTACTCGTTATGAGCGCCACGCCGATCCCAAGAACTCTGGCGATCATTCTTTACGGAGATTTGGATATATCCGTCATCGATGAGCTTCCGGAAAAACGAAAGCCGATTAAAAATTGTGTGGTGGATCCGGGATATCGGCCAGCCGCTTATCGCTTTATTGAAAATCAGGTCCGTCAGGGCCATCAGGTGTATATTATCTGCCCGATGGTGGAAGAAAGTGAATTTATGGATCTGGAAAATGTTCTGGATTATACAGAAAGAATACGAAAAATCCTTCCGCCATCGATTAAAGTGGCATATCTTCACGGAAAAATGACAGGAACCCAAAAGGATGAAATCATGGAACGTTTCCATCGCCAGGAGATTCAGGTCCTCGTCTCCACGACTGTTATTGAAGTTGGCATCAATGTACCCAATGCCACAGTCATGATGGTGGAAAATGCGGAACGCTTCGGTCTTGCGCAGCTCCATCAGCTTCGCGGCCGCGTAGGCCGGGGCGATGACCAGTCTTACTGTATATTTGTTCAGTCCGGAAAAAGTGAGAGTGCGAAAGAACGTTTAGAGATTCTTGTTAAATCCAATGATGGCTTTAAAATTGCCAGTGAAGATTTAAAGCTCCGTGGTCCGGGAGATATGTTTGGATTGCGTCAGAGTGGTCTGATGGATTTTCATATTGGAGATTTATATCAGGACAGTGACCTTTTACAGGTGGCCGGTGATTGTGCAAAAAAATATGAAAATCAAATTCCGGAAAACCTGGAACGGCGCATGGAACGCTATATGCGTCTTGCGGGTAACGATGTGATTCTCTAAAAAATTCCAGAGTATTTGAACGTGGATAGCACATACTAGACTTGTAGCTACAAAGGAAACCAATGAACTAAGAATTTGAAACGGAGGAATTTGCTATGAGCAGAAGAAGTTCTAATACTCCTGAAGTACCACAGGCAAAAAATGCACTTGACCGATTTAAATTTGAGGTGGCCAATGAAATCGGCGTTCCTTTAAAGCAGGGCTATAACGGCGATCTGACTTCCCGTGAAAATGGCTCTGTCGGTGGCGAAATGGTTCGCCAAATGATTCGGAGACAGGAAGAAGAAATGGCAAACCGTCAGTAATTGAACAAGCCGTGAATGTTGCGGAGAAACCTGGAGATAAGTGGTCGTATTTATGCGGCCACTTTACTCTATGTGCAATATAAGAAGAAAAATTTACAAAAATCCCAGGGATTCCCTTGACAAATTGTAGAAACATACTAAAATTATAAACAGTTAAGTACGAAGGATGGTTATCTTATGCGAGTCATAGCTGGAAAGGCCCGGCGTATACAATTAAAAACTGTTCCCGGGATGGATACGAGACCCACGACTGACCGGATTAAAGAGACACTGTTCAATATACTTCAACCGGAGCTATATAGTGCTCGCTTTTTAGATTTGTTCAGCGGAAGTGGGGCCATCGGCATCGAAGCTTTAAGCAGAGGATGTGAGATGGCTGTTTTTGTTGAAAATAACCGGAATGCTGTAAATTGTATCCGGGAAAATCTAAATGCCACAAGACTCTCCGACGATGCTGTTGTTATGCAAAAGGACGTGCTTATAGCGCTACAGCAGATGGAGAATGAGGGGAAATGTTTTGATATTATTTTTATGGACCCGCCCTATGACCATTTTTATGAAAAGAAGGTGCTGAAACAGTTATCCGGTTCACGTCTGCTTCATAAGGATACGTTGATCGTGGTTGAGGCGAGTATGGAAACTGACTATTCATACATAGAGGGCTATGGTTATGCCGTTGTCAGAGAGAAAAATTATAAAACGAACAAACATATTTTCCTGAAAATAAAATAATATAACCGAGGATACAAAAATGAAAAGAGCAATTTATACCGGAAGTTTTGATCCGGTGACTTATGGACATCTGGATGTTATCGGTCGTTCATCCCGTATGGTGGATGAATTGATTGTTGCCGTACTGAAAAACAGTGCAAAAACTCCATTGTTTTCTGTAGAAGAACGTGTTAAAATGTTAAAAGAAGTCACAAAAGATATGCCGAATGTATCTGTTACTTCTTTTGAGGGGCTTACCATTGATTTTGCAGATGCAATGGATGCCCGTATTATCGTGCGTGGACTTCGCGCAATTACGGATTTCGAATACGAACTCCAGATGGCACAGACAAATCGAATTGTAAATCCAAAGGTGGATACCATGTTTTTGGTGACCAGCGAGGAATATTCATATTTGAGCTCCACAATCTTAAAAGAAATTGCCAGATACGGGGGAGCTTTGGACCGTTTTGCTCCGCCATGTATTATTGAAAAGGTCAAGTCAAAATACAATATAAAAGGAGAATAATGATGAGTAGAATCGAGCAGTTAATTGATGAAATTGAAGAATTTGTAGAGAGCTGTAAACCACAGCCTTTTTCTCAGACAAAGATAATCGTACCAAAGGATGAATTATTTGAATTATTAACGGAATTAAGGTTGAAAACTCCGGATGAAATAAAGAGATATCAGAAAATCATTGCAAATAAAGATAAGATCATCAATGATGCCCAGGCTCAGGCTGAACGTATGCTGGAAGAAACAACAGCTTATACAAATCAGCTTGTAGAAGAGCATCAGATTATGCTCAAAGCTTACGAGCGCGCTGAGGAAGTACTGAATGCTGCTAATGCTCAGGCTGAAGCTACGATCAATGAAGCGAACGCCAACGCTGAGGAGATTCGGATGAACGCTCTTCAGTATACAAAGGAACTGGTAGATAATCTTGAGAATATCGTGAGCGGTGCGCTGAGCGTTTCTCAGGAACATTCCCGGGGACTGATCAATGGTCTCTCCTCAAGTCTTCAGGTGCTTAAAGAGAATCAGGAAGCTCTGGCCAGCCAGTTAAATGTACCGACCATTTCGGAAGAGCCTCCGATCTATACACCGGAAAATGCCGATCTTTCATCGGATGAGGACGATGACGAAGACCTTTATTCGGATGAGGATTATGATGACGAAGAGGTCGAGGAAGAAGCGGATGATGACGACGATTTCGACTATGATGATATCGACTGATTTTTGTGCTTATTGATTTATCATATACATGACAGAAACAGCTATAGCGCAGGCTATGGTTTTTTCTGTCATGTATTTTTTTATGGATAAACCACTTCCGGCAATCATGCTGTTTGTCTGGGCCATTACAGAAAGACCTCCAAAAGAAATGATTCCTGTCGTTAAATATATTTTGATTGTCATGGGTATGGGCTGGGCGGCAACTATCTGGATGCCAGTCGTCATTTCGAGAAGTCCGGAGAGAAGCCCCTGAGCTGTTTCCGGAAGGAAAGAAAGGCGTTGGATAAAGGCGGCGGCTACGGAAAAAATAAGGATATAACTGGATATATTGATAATGATTGAAAAAGTGTCATGGATGACCTGATCCAGTAAATTTTTTCGCATTGTAATTCCTGACGGAGTGTCCTTTAAACATGACGGGATGTTTAAAGACGTAAGAGAGCCTTGGTACGACATCCTGTCCATGAAAGTGAAAAGCAGACCGGTGATCAGATTTCCGATGATAATAGCGATATACATACGGAAACCGAGGAATGGCGCACCAAAACAGTGCAGTCCTATAAAACTGATCATATAGGCCGGACTCGGATTGTTGCAGATCAGAAGCAGAGATTGGCCGGAAGGGAAGCCGGTGGACGGACCATGCTCAGCTGCTACTTTAGCCCCGAGAGGATAGCCGGAAAGAAAACCAATCAAAATAGATAAATACTGATTGGCCGGTCGGCGACCTGCCAGATATTTAAAGAGGGTTGTCAGAAGAATGAAGGGATAGAGAGCCGGAAGGACCTGACCGGCGATCAAAGAGAGACCATTTTTAACACCCGAACCGGTGATTCCGGGAAAACAAAGACATAAGAAAAATATCAGGAGACAGAGGACCATGAACAACACCGTTTTTGTTATAGGCTATGTCTCCTGAAATTATAATATGATAATTTCCTGATTAAATTCATTTTTTAAAGTCTGACCAAATTTTATCTGGAGAGCCGTTCGGTAGTAATCGGCTGCACGGATGTCGGCTTCCATAAGATGACACCCATTGTCGGACAGATGTTTTGGATAAGAGGCCATTTTCGTTATGAGCGGAATCGATGTATTTTTCTTCAAATATCCAAGGAGAGGCGAAGCTTTCTCCCTAAATCCAAGAATCCGTGCGTAATAGGCAAAACCATCGGTTTTAGCCTGAATCAAAGTATCTTTGCGCAGCTCCAGGAGGATATGAGCGGCACAGCGGCACAGCCGGCTATAGGTACAGGATTTGTTTTTTGTTTCTAAAAGAAAATCATCTAAAGTCCGATACTGCTTAAAATAATGTATCATACGGTTGGAAATTTCTTCGGTAACATCTGTGTATTGATTTAAATTCGGAGCAGAACGAAGAAATGCTGAAGCGAACATGGCGGAAAAATCCTCTGGCATCAGAGGAAAATCCTTATTAAAATGTGTTTTTATGATTTCCTGTGTACCGTCCGGGAGACTGAACCATGGAGCCGATGGGGTTATGTCCGGGAAGGCCTTTCGTATAGCGGAAGCGGAGGCAAAGGTCCGGTCAGTTTTTTTGCTGTGATATCCTTCGCCTTTTCTGCGGACAGGTATGGGCCGGATGGAGGAATGGGTTTTTCTGAGTGCCGTTATATATTCCAATGCAAGAATATTGTTCGGCATCGCCAAAAGTTCGGGCGTTTCGATGAAACTTTCCAGGGCTTTGGCCCTGGCGGACGCATAGGAAAGACCGGACTTTAAAGCAACGAAAAGATTTTCTCTGAAGGATTTTGGCTCTTCCAGAAGAACGTCTGCAGCGGTTTCAAGCCATTTTAAATGCTTGGTTTCACTTTTTTCTGTCTCACATCCGAAACAGAGAGTATCCACACTGTTTAAAGCGTTCAGATGGGCGACGGCGCCTTCGGCAAATATCTGAGCGCTTCCGGTGGCATAATATACGGGCAGTTCAAGAATCAGGTCCGCACCACCCATGAGAGCAGCTTTTGCCCGCAGGTGTTTCGGCATCCAGGCCGGTTCTCCGCGTTGGGTAAAATCACCGCTCATAATGACAATAACATAATCCAGGCTCTGTTTCTCACGAAATGTTTCAATCTGATATTTATGTCCGTTGTGAAACGGATTATATTCGGCAATAATGGCTCCGATTTTCATATCTTCCTCCAGGGGTATTGATTCATTGCTATTATAACACCTATATTGAGAATATGCTCCAAAAAAAATACAAAAATTCATGTTAATGTCTAATAAAATTACTTGTTTTGAACTTTTAACTAGTATATAATAATAATGATCAGAGAAAAAATAAATATTTTATAATATGAAAGGGGTATTCATCATGGGATTTATTGATGGCATCAAAACACGCGCAAAAAGCGACATCAAGACGATTGTTCTTCCAGAGTCTTACGATATGCGTGTGATCGAAGCAGCAAGCAAGATTGAAAAAGAAGGCGTAGCCAAAGTTATTTTGATCGGTGACCCGGAAGATATTGCTAAATCCGCTGCAGGTTATGACTTGACAGGGGTTGAAATCGTTAATCCAGAAACTTTTGCCGGACTGGACGACTTTATCGTTCATTTCTATGAACTTCGTAAGAGAAAAGGTATGACATTAAATGATGCAAGACGTATTCTTACATCTAACTTTTTATTCTTCGGTGTTATGATGGTTAAAATGGGTTATGCAGACGGTATGGTCGGCGGCTGTACAACACCTACAGCAAACCTTCTTCGTCCATCTCTGCAGATTCTTAAAACTGCTCCGGACAGTAAACTCGTTTCCGCATTCTTCGTACTGGATGTGCCAAACTGCGAATATGGTGCTGACGGTGTGTTCATCTTCTCCGATGCCGGTCTGAATCAGAATCCGAATTCCGAAGAACTTGCACATATCGCTTATGATTCAGCAAAGACATTTGAGGCATTGATTGGCAAAAAACCGATTACAGCTATGCTTTCCCATTCCACAATGGGTAGTGCAAGCCATCCGGATGTTGATAAGGTTCAGAATGCTGTTGAATTTGCTCATAAAGAATATCCGGAACTTCTGGTTGATGGTGAGTTCCAGCTTGATGCAGCTATCGTTCCTGAAGTGGGACAGCAGAAAGCTCCTGGCAATGAAATCGCCGGACATGCAAATGTTCTTATTTTCCCTGACCTGGATGCAGGTAACATTGGTTACAAACTTGTTCAGAGACTTGCCAAAGCAGAAGCTTACGGACCAATCACACAGGGTCTTGCAGGTCCTGTTAACGACTTGTCCCGTGGCTGCTCCGCAGACGATATCGTTGGTGTTGTAGCAATCACAGCTGTACAGGCTCAGATGGCAAAATAATCAGAATTACAGGATTGGGACCGGCAAGAGATTGCCGGTCCTTTTTGACGACACTCGTCAAGTAAAAACACTTGACATTACTTAAAAATAATTATTGACAAAATATTCTCTCCTATGTATAATTAGTGAGGTATGGAGTTAGGAGATGTCTATGTTTATTAATATTTCAGAGCTTATTTCTACACCATTAAAAACTGAGACCTTTACTGTTCCTGTAGATATGGATTTTTATGAGTTGCAGGGCGACCGTTTTCCGTTTCGGGAGAAGGGGAAGCTTATTCTGACTATATCCAATACAGGAAATCGCAAAGTTCATCTGGAAGGTCAATGGCAGGGAAGCCTTGGTATACCATGCGATCGGTGCCTGAAGGAAGTGGTTGTGCCGTTTCACGTTGAACTGGATGAAACGGTGGATTTATCCCCGGAACGTCAGGAGGATGCGGCAGATGACAGTTATGTGGAAGAAAATAGCATTAATACGGACGCTCTGATCAATCATGAAATTTTAATTCGTTTTCCGATGAAGACATTATGCCGTGAAGATTGCAAAGGTATATGTCTGAAATGTGGAAAGGATTTAAACCATGGAGAGTGCGGCTGCGACAGGGCCTCGTTAGACCCCAGAATGGCTGCCATTCAGGATATTTTTAAGAATTTTAAGGAGGTGTGATCCATGTCCATTTGTCCAAAGAATAAATCATCCAAAGCAAGAAGAGACAGCCGTAGAGCTAACTGGAAGATGAGTGCTCCAGCTTTAGTTAAGTGCAGTCATTGTGGCGAGCTTATGATGCCTCACAGAGTATGCAAAGCTTGTGGATACTACGATAAGAAATCTATCGTTGAAGTTCAGTAATTCATTAAACAGGATTGAACAGAAGGCAGGAATGAATTTCCTGTCTTTCTTTTTTTTGAACACAGGAAAACTTCTATGTTTTTAGGGTTGATTTAATGAATATTATCTAGTATATTTATAGATGATTACAGAGTATGTAATTGGAGGCATAAAATATGGAAGAGTTAGTAACGGTCGCCCTGGATGTCATGGGCGGTGATCATGCACCGTCTGAGATTATCAAAGGCGGCGTGGAAGCGGTAAATGCCAGTAAACAGGTCAAGGTCCTCATGGTCGGTGATGAAGCGAAGATTAAAGAGGAACTGGACAAATATACCTGTGACAGGGAACGGATTGAAATTGTTCCGACAACAGAAGTTATCAGTAATAATGAAGCGCCGGTCAATGCGATTCGGAATAAAACGGATTCCTCTATCGTGCGGTGTCAGCGACTTGTAAAGAAAGGCGAGGCAGATGCTATGGTGTCGGCCGGTTCGACCGGAGCTCTGCTGGCTGGAGGGCAATTGATCGTAGGACGGGTTAAGGGTGTGCATCGACCGCCATTGGCTCCTTTGATTCCGACGGCCAGAGGATTTTCATTGCTGATTGATTGTGGGGCTAACGTGGATGCCCGGGCGGTACATCTTCTGCAATTTGCACAGATTGGTACGATATATATGGAAGATATCATCGGCGTTAAGAATCCGAAAGTTGCCATTGTCAATATTGGTGCAGAAGAAGAAAAAGGAAACCAATTGGTCAAGGAAGCTTATCCGCTTTTGAAAGAATGTCCATCGATTCATTTTATCGGCAGTATTGAAGCCAGAGATATTCCGTCAGGTGAGGCAGATATCATCGTCTGTGATGCGTTTGTCGGTAATGTCATTTTAAAACTGTATGAAGGCGTGGGTAACACATTGATTCATAAAATTAAAGTATCCATGATGTCATCGCTCCGGAGTAAAATCGGCGGATGGCTCGTTAAACCTGCATTAAAGGCTACGGTGAAAGAATTTGATGCTTCGGAGTACGGTGGCGTTCCACTGCTCGGGCTGAAAGGGCTGGTCGTGAAAGCCCATGGCAGTTCCAGCGCACAGGAGATCCAGCGGGCAATAATTCAATGCATAACCTTTAAACAGCAGAATATCAATGTACGGATAGAGGAAGTTTTGAATCAGTGATTTCCCAATCTCATAAAATAATTAATATTTTTGAAAGGACGTTAGATTATGGAATTAGAAAGATTAAAAGAGATTATTGCAGATATCCTGGGGCTTGATACCAATGAGATTACAATGGATTCTTCTTTTACGGAAGACCTTGGCTGTGATTCTCTTGATACGGTAGAGATTATTATGGCTATTGAGGATGAACTTGACATTAAGATTTCGGATGATGCAGCCGAAAGCATTGTCACTGTTGGTGATGCGATGGAAGCGATTAAAAACATTTTAAATTGATTGTAGTAAACAGGGGTCTCCGGTTACAGGAAGAGGCTCCTTTTTTAAATCATCGAACAAAAACAGAAGGAGAATATAATGGATTTAAAAAAAATCACAGTTTTTCAACAAAAGATCGGCTATGAATATTCGGATGCTTCGCTGCTTGAAACAGCATTGATTCACAGCTCCTTTGCCAATGAACATGATCTCAGAAAATTTCAGAATAATGAACGTCTGGAATTTCTTGGGGATGCGGTATTGGAACTGGTCTCAAGCGAGGTATTGTTTAAAAAATACCCGGAAAAGCTGGAAGGTACGCTGAGCAAGACACGGGCAAGCCTTGTATGCGAACCTGCACTGGCCCATTGCGCCAGGAAATTGGATCTTGGGAATTTTCTTCAGCTTGGTAAGGGGGAGGATATGACGGGAGGAAGAGACAGGGACTCTATTTTGTCTGACGCTCTGGAGGCTGTCATCGGAAGCTTATATCTGGATGGAGGACTGGAATCGGCGCGGCAGTTTATCATGAATTTTGTCTTAAATGATATGGAAAATACCCGTCTTTTTCATGATAGTAAAACAACGCTTCAGGAGAATATTCAGAGCTGGTCGAAGGAAACGCCGGTCTATGAATTGGTGGATGTTTTCGGACCGGAACATAATCGGACCTTTGTCATGCAGATTCGTCTGGGAAATCGGATCCTCGGAAAAGGAAGCGGCCGGACAAAACAGGCAGCCGGACAAAATGCGGCTTATGAATCCTTATTGGCGTTAAAGGCAGAGGGACTATTCAAGGACAAGGACGAAGATTTATGTATTTAAAAAGTATCGAACTGCAGGGGTTTAAATCCTTTGCCAATAAGACGGTTTTAAAATTCAATAAAGGTATTACCGGCATTGTGGGACCTAACGGCAGCGGAAAGAGTAATGTGGCCGATGCGGTGCGATGGGTACTTGGCGAACAAAGCGCCAGGCAGCTTCGCGGAAGCAAGATGGAGGACGTTATTTTTTCTGGTACCGAGAACAGAAAACCCTTAGGTTTTGCCTATGTCGCCATTACCATTGATAATTCAGATCATAAGCTGCCTATCGATTATGAGGAGCTGACAGTGGCCAGGCGTGTCTACCGCTCCGGCGAGAGTGAATATCTGATCAATGGCCATATTAGCCGGCTTAAGGATGTACAGGAACTTTTTTTTGATACGGGAATCGGAAAAGAGGGATACTCGATCATCGGCCAGGGACAGATTGATAAAATATTAAGCGGTAAACCGGAGGACCGGCGGGAGCTTTTTGATGAAGCGGTCGGTATTGTTAAATATAAAAAACGGAAAGCTCTGGCAGAGAAGAATCTTAATATTGAAAAGCAGAATCTGTACCGGGTGACGGATATTTTGTCCGAACTGGAAAAACAGATCGGTCCTTTGTCACGCCAGTCTGAAAAGGCAAGAGAATATTTAAAATTACGGGATTCCTTAAAAGCTCTGGACATACAAATGTATCTCTCCGAATATGCCCGGCTGAAAAAAGCGTCGGCAGAGTATGCGGACAAATTAAACATTGCACAGAACAATCTGGAAACAACGAGGAAGGCTCTGGAAGCCGCCCGGTTGGAATATGGCCGGATGGAAGCTGCTCTCGAGGAACGGGGAGGCCGGATTGATGCATTAAAAAATCAGATTTCTGATATACAGTTGGAACGTGAAAAGGCAGAAAGCGAGATTCGTCTTTTAAAAGAGCAGGTTCGCAGTGAGGAAGCTGCCGAAGGACATTATAAGGAACGGCAGGCTCAGGTTTCAGACGGCATTGCCGGGAAAAAACAGGAAGTCTCCCAATGGGAACAAGAGATGACCGGGCTGGCAGATAAGATTGCTGCACTACAGGACGCAAAGGATCAGGCGGAGAATCAACTGGATTCCATGAATGGCAGTATTGACAAACTTCGTCAGGCGATTGAAGAGAAAAACAGTGATGTGATCGAATCGCTGAATCACATCGGTAGTGTGAAGGCGAAACTTCAGCGTTATGATACCATGCTGGAACAGATTCAGATTCGTAAGTCGGAATTGAATCAACGTTTGCTTACGATGCAGAGTGAGGCGGCCAGCCGTGAAGAAACACTTGAACGATACAGCCGTGAACAGAAAGAATTGGATGCGCGTCGGGAATACCTTCAGAAAAAATTAGCGGACTGTCATGAGAAAGGTCAGATGATCCAAAAGCAGATCGATGACTTTCATGACACCCTGAATGCAAAAGAACAGGAATATCATCGGTTAAGTTCCCGATTCCAGACGCTTCAGGGAATCACGGAACGTTATGAGGGTTATGGTAACAGTATTCGCCGAATCATGGAACAGAAAAAGCAAACACCGGGAATCATCGGTGTTGTTGCAGATATAATTAAAGTAGATAAAGTCTATGAGACGGCTGTGGAGACAGCCCTTGGCGGCAGTATCCAGAATGTTGTTACAAAGGATGAAAAAACAGCGAAGCTTATGATTGATTTTTTGAAACGAAATCGCTTTGGACGGGCCACATTTTTACCACTGACAAGTATCCTTCCAAAGACTCTGCCGGAACGGGAACGCATTTTAAAAGAGAATGGGGTTGTCGGCATTGCAAGTGAATTGATTTCGTGCGGACCAGAGTTTGACGGCCTGGCCGATTATCTTCTGGGCCGGGTGGTGGTTGCTGACCATATGGACAATGCGCTGAAGCTGGCAAGAAAATATCGCTATTCCCTCAGAATCGTTACTCTGGAAGGCGAATCCCTGAGCCCTGGCGGCTCGATTTCCGGTGGTACATTTAAAAATGCAAGTAATCTCCTTGGCCGTCATCGAGAGATGGAAGAAATGGAGACCAGGATGGAACGGCTTAAAACCGAACTTGCTCTTTTAAATCGTCAGACCGATGAAGCTCACGATGCAAAACGGGAAAATAAACGGCGTATCGGAAGTATTCAGGAGGACCTGCAGGAAATCGGTCTTAAATCCAATACCATTTATGTGAATGTGAATCAGTTAAAATCTTCTGCTGCATCCCAGGGAGCGACGTATAAAGAGCTTTCGGGAGAGTCTGATGAATTGAAGCGTCAGACTGGGGAGATCAATACATTTAAAAAAGATCTACTGAAAGAACGGGAAGCGCAGGAACTGCTGAAATCTGAAGCAGAGGGCGCTATCGAGGTATTGAATGAGAAACTGGAAGCAGAAATTTTACGTCAACAGGAGTTTTCTGGTAAAACATCGGAGCTTGGCATTGATTTTTCAGGCTACATACAAAAACAGAATTTCCTGAAAGAGAATCGAAAACGCATTCTGGAAGAAATTCAGGCGTTGGAAAGGGAATATGAGGAACTTTCCGGAAAGGTGTCGGAATGTAAATGTATTATCCGGGAAAAGACTGAAAAGATTCAGACTATGGAATCGAAGGCTGAAATGATGGAGACAGGCGATGCTTCTCTGGATAAAGAATTAGAGCTTCTTTCAGCTGAACGAGAAAAAATGACAGCAGTTCATAAACAGTTTTTTGAGCGCCGGGAGAATCTTTCAGACCGATGCAGCCTTCTGGACAAAGAGATTTTCCGATTGGAGCATTTAAGTGAAAAATGTGAGGAAGACCGGACGAAACTCAGCAATTACATGTGGGATGAATATGAGCTGACTTATAATAAGGCTTTAGAACTTCAGAAAACAGACTCGGAAGCCTTGTCAATAGAGGATATCCGGCGCTGGATCAGTGAACTTAAGAAGTCCATCAAAGGACTTGGCAATATTAATCTGAATGCTATTGAAGAATATAAAGATGTATCGGAACGTTATACTATGTTAAAAACACAGCATGACGATCTGGTTGAAGCTGAGGGTAAATTGACGGGAATCATTCATGATCTGGATCAGGCCATGCGTGAACAGTTTCGGGAAAATTTTGTTAAAATCCAGGAAAATTTCAAACGGGTATTTGCCGAATTGTTCGGCGGCGGTAAAGGAACATTGGAATTGATGGAGGATGCGGATATTTTAGATGCGGGTATCCGGATCATTGCTCAGCCTCCAGGTAAGAAACTCCAAAACATGATGCAGCTTTCCGGCGGTGAAAAGGCGCTGACGGCCATCGCCCTGCTTTTTGCCATTCAGAGTCTGAAGCCATCACCTTTCTGCCTGCTGGATGAAATCGAAGCGGCTCTGGATGATGCCAATGTTAAGCGCTATGCCAGATATTTGAATAATCTGACCGAGGATACCCAGTTTATCATTATCACACACCGGCGCGGGACGATGAATGCGGCAGACGTACTCTATGGTGTGACGATGCAGGAAAAGGGCGTATCCGCACTGGTATCTGTAAATTTGATTGAAAATGAACTGACAAAATAGGAGGAAAACAATGTCGGAAGAGAAGAAAGGCTTTTTCAGCCGTCTGGTCGAAGGACTTACAAAGACCCGGAACAATATTGCTTCGGTATTTGATGATATTTTCAGTGGATTTTCATCCATTGATGATGATTTTTATGAAGAACTGGAAGAAGTTCTTGTTATGGCGGATATCGGCATTCATACAACAGAGATGATCATTGAGGATTTAAAGGTGAAAGTGAAAGAAAATCATCTGAAGGAACCAGCCGAGTGCCGGGAGTATCTTATCCATTCGATCAAAGAACAGATGGCGGTGACGGAGGGCGCCTATGAATTTGAAAATAAGAAGACAGTCATGCTCATTATCGGTGTCAACGGCGTAGGCAAGACGACTTCTGTCGGCAAACTGGCCGGACAGTATAAAAATGCCGGAAAAAAAGTTTTACTGGCGGCGGCGGATACCTTCCGGGCCGGAGCTATTGAGCAGTTGGTCGAGTGGTCGCATCGGGCCGGAGTAGATGTCATTGCCGGTCAGGAGGGTTCAGACCCGGCAGCGGTAGTTTTTGACGCAGTAGCCGCTGCAAAGGCACGAAATACAGACATTTTAATTTGTGATACGGCGGGACGTCTCCATAATAAGAAAAATCTGATGGAAGAATTGAAGAAAATTAATCGAATCATCGATCGGGAATATCCGGATGCCTTCCGTGAAACGATGATCGTTCTGGATGGAACAACCGGACAAAATGCCCTGGTACAGGCAAAACAGTTTAAGGAAGTGGCGGATATAACCGGAATTATTCTGACGAAACTGGATGGAACCGCCAAGGGGGGAATAGCCATAGCTATCCAGTCCGAACTGGGAGTTCCGGTGAAATACATCGGTATTGGCGAAAAAATCGAGGATCTGCAGAAATTTGACAGTGATTCTTTTGTGGATGCACTGTTTCAATAAAAAAAGGGGAATGCCATCATGTTGACATTAGAAAAATTTGAAGAAGCTTCCGAACGACTGAATCGGGTATTACTTGAGACAAAACTGGTTTACAGTGATTATTTTTCAGAACAGACCGGAGCGAAAGTCTATTTCAAACCGGAAAATATGCAGTTTACAGGCGCTTATAAGCTTCGGGGCGCCTACTATAAAATCAGTACGCTGACGCCGGAGGAAAGGGAACGGGGGATTATTTCAGCCTCTGCCGGAAATCATGCTCAGGGTGTGGCCTATGCGGCTAAATTGATGGGAGCGAAGGCGGTCATCGTTATGCCGACGACAACACCGCTTATTAAAGTGAACCGGACCAAAGGTTACGGTGCCGAGGTCATTCTTCATGGAGACGTTTATGATGATGCCTGCGCCTGCGCATTGGAACTGGCTGAAGAAAAGGGGTATACCTTTATCCATCCTTTTAATGATGAAACTGTTGCTACCGGCCAGGGAACGATCGCCATGGAAATCATCAAAGAACTTCCGACGGTCGATTACATTCTTGTGCCGATCGGCGGTGGCGGACTTTGCTGCGGCGTCTCCACTTTGGCTAAAATGCTGAATCCAAAGATCAAGGTCATTGGCGTGGAACCGGCCGGAGCCGCTTGTATGAAAGCCTCCCTGGCTGCCGGACATGTAGTGACGCTGCCGAAGGTGACGACGATTGCCGACGGTACGGCTGTAAAAACACCGGGTGATGTGGTCTTCCCATATATTCAGAAAAATGTAGATGATATCATTACAGTGGAGGATGACGATCTGATCGCAGCTTTCCTTGATATGATGGAAAATCACAAAATGATTGTTGAAAATTCCGGACTTTTGACCGTAGCAGCTTTAAAACAGTTGAATATTAAGGGCAAAAAAGTTGTTTCTATTTTGAGCGGCGGCAATATGGACGTTATTACCATTGCATCGGTTGTTCAAAATGGCCTGATCCAGCGAGACCGTATTTTTACCGTTTCCGTACTTTTACCGGACAAGCCGGGTGAACTCCATAGGGTTGCCGGTATTCTTGCCGAGCTGCGGGGCAACGTTATCAAATTGGAACATAACCAGTTTGTCAGCGTCAACCGGAGCAACGTGGTTGAACTTCTTATTACTTTGGAAGCCTTCGGTACGGAGCATAAAGAACGGATTTTAAAAGAACTGGAGAACCAGGGATACCGGCCGCTTTTGAAGATTCCCAAACAGATTTACTAAATTTTTAAAAAATCAGTTGACAGAGCGTCAAAGATAAGGTACAATACCACCTGTAAAGTAAAAACACTTTACAGGTGGTGCTTTTATGGATAAGATATTAAGGCAGGCATTGCTTTATGATTTTTACGGAGAATTGCTGACGGAACATCAAAAGTCAATCTATGAGGATTTCGTTCTGAACGATTACTCTTTGAGTGAGATTGGAGAGGATCGGAAGATCAGCCGTCAGGGAGTTTATGATATTATTAAACGCTGCGACAAGCTTCTGAATGGTTATGAAGAAAAACTTCATCTGGTTCAGAAGTTTTTAATGGCAAAAGAGCAGGTTGCAAAGATTCATGAACTTGCCAGTGAGATTCTTAAAGCGGAAGGCGCCCCGGATGAAGCCACCGAATATCTACGGCAGATTGAGAATATTTCCAATGGCATATTGGAAGAGATGTAGCCGGAAGGGAGGTTTTCCATGGCATTTGAAAGTTTATCTGAAAAATTACAGAACGTCTTTAAGAATCTGAGGAATAAAGGGCGTTTGACAGAAGCCGATGTGAAAGCCGCTTTAAAAGAGGTCAAGATGGCACTGCTGGAAGCAGATGTCAACTTTAAGGTTGTAAAGCAGTTTATTAAATCCGTTCAGGAGCGGGCAATCGGACAGGATGTTCTGAACAGCCTGACGCCCGGGCAGATGGTTATAAAGATTGTCAATGAAGAGATGGTTTCCCTGATGGGCAGCGAGACAACAGAGATACCGCTGAAACCGTCGAATGAGATCACCATTATTCTTATGGCTGGTCTTCAGGGTGCCGGTAAGACGACAACCTGTGCGAAAATAGCCGGCAAGATGAAGCAGAAAGGGCGCAGCCCTTTGTTGGTAGCCTGTGATGTTTACCGCCCGGCGGCGATCAGGCAGCTTCAGGTCAATGGCGAAAAACAGGGTGTTCCGGTTTTTGCCATGGGTGAAAATCAGAATCCTGTGAATATTGCCAAAGCGGCTGTGGAGCATGCGGTAAAAAATAATATGAATGTGGTCATTCTGGATACAGCCGGCCGTCTTCATGTTGATGAAGAAATGATGGCTGAGCTCCAGAATATCAAGGCGGCTCTTGACATTGATGAAACGATTCTTGTGGTCGATGCCATGACCGGTCAGGATGCTGTGAATGTGGCTAAGTCTTTTGATGAGACGGTTGGACTGGACGGCGTGATTCTTACCAAACTGGATGGCGATACGAGAGGCGGTGCCGCACTGTCGATTCGGGCAGTTATCGGAAAGCCGATTCTTTATGTTGGTATGGGCGAAAAACTCTCTGATCTGGAACAGTTTTATCCGGATCGTATGGCTTCAAGAATACTTGGTATGGGTGATGTGCTGACTTTGATCGAGAAGGCAGAAGCCCAGATTGATGAAGATAAAGCCCGTGAGATGACCCGCAAGTTTAAAAAGGCGGAATTCACTTATGAGGATTACCTTGAGAATATGAGCCAGGTAAAGAACATGGGCAATATTCAGGATCTGATCGCCATGATTCCCGGTATGGGGAGTCAATTAAAAAATGTGGATCTGAGCGGCAGTGAAGCTCAGATGAAACGGACAGAATCCATTATTCTGTCAATGACTCCGGAGGAGCGGGCGAATCCGGACCTGATGAACATGAGCCGTAAAAAGCGTATTGCCGCAGGCGCCGGTGTTCCGATCAGCGAGGTCAATGCACTGGTCAAACAGTTTGAAATGATGAAAAAGATGATGAAACAGTTTTCCGGACAACTTTCCGGAAAGAAACGGAGTAAATTCCGTATGCCTTTTGGCTTTTAGCCGGCCGTGATTCTGAAAAAACGGCTCAGAGAAAGATAAACAGGAAGAAGATTTCCTTTTTATAAATGATTTAGAAGTTAATTCAGGAGGTGAAAAAGATGGCAGTAAAAATTCGTTTAAGAAGAATGGGTCAGAAAAAGGCTCCTTTTTATAGAATTATCGTCGCTGATTCCCGTTCTCCAAGAGACGGTCGTTTCATTGAAGAAATCGGTACTTACAATCCAAATGTAGAACCAAGCGAAGTTAAGATCAATGCTGAACTGGCACAGAAATGGTTATCTACAGGTGCTCAGCCAACAGACGTTGTAAGCAAATTATTTAAAAATGCAGGAATTACAAAATAATTGCTGATGGAGGTGCGAGGGATGAAGGAATTAGTTGAAGTTATCGCTAAGGCTCTTGTTGACCATCCGGAAGGTGTTGTCGTTACGGAGACTGTGCACCCGAAATCCGTTGTTCTGGAACTGAAAGTAGACCCGGAAGACATGGGTAAGGTCATCGGCAAACAGGGACGTATTGCCAGAGCGATACGTACCGTTGTAAAATCCGCTGCATCAAAGGATGACAAAAAAGTAATTGTTGAAATTCTTCAGTAATTCAACATTGAAAGAGACCTCAATCCATTACGGACTGAGGTCTTTTCAGAATCAGGAATGTGAGGAAATATCATGGAAGAATATTTGCGTGTCGGCGTGATTTCAAACACTCATGGTGTGCGTGGAGAAGTTAAGATTTTCCCGACAACGGATGACATTGGGCGTTTTAAAAAATTAAAACAGTGTGTGATCGATACGGGAAGAGAATATGTCGCGGTCGAAGTAGAGAGCTGCAAATTTTTCAAGCAGACACCAATTTTAAAATTTAAATCCATCGACCAGTTAAATGACGTGGAGCGTTACAAGGGAAAAGATTTGCTTGTTCACCGTGAGCATGCCGTGAAACTGGAGAAAAATGAGTTTTTCATTATCGATTTAATTGGCCTGAAGGTCGAAAGCGATGAGGGAATGGACATCGGCACATTGACGGATGTGCTTCAGACCGGAGCCAATGATGTTTTTGTGGTAAAAACGGCGGAAGGGGAAGAGGTGCTGATTCCATATATTGAACAGTGTGTACCGGATATCCGACCGGAAACCGGAAAAATCACGGTTCATTTGCTTCCGGGACTTCTGGATTTAAACCGTAAGTAAACGGTAAGAGGAGTTAATGATGCGATTTCATGTGATGACGCTTTTTCCAGACATGGTGTCCGGAGGACTTCGGACGAGTATCACGGGAAGAGCTATAGAAAATCATATATTTGAACTGAATATTGTCAATATCCGGGATTATTCCAAAGATAAGCATAAACATGTGGACGATTATCCCTATGGCGGCGGGGCCGGTATGGTCATGCAGCCCGGACCGGTCTATGACTGTTATCAGGATATTGTTAAAAATATGGATAAGAAACCGAGGGTCATCTATATGACACCCCAGGGAAAGGTTTTCAGCCAATCCATTGCGGAAGAACTTTCAAAGGAGGAAGAACTCATCTTCCTCTGTGGTCATTATGAGGGAATCGATGAGAGGGTTCTGGAGGAAATCGTTACGGATGAGCTGTCCATTGGGGATTATGTACTGACCGGTGGTGAACTTCCGGCAATGGTCATGATTGATTCAATTTCCAGGCTGATTCCCGGTGTCTTAAATAACGATGATTCGGCGGAATATGAATCTTTTCAGGACGGACTTTTGGAGTATCCCCAGTATACCCGTCCGGAAACCTTTATGGATAAAAAAGTCCCGGCTGTTCTTCTGTCCGGGCACCATGGGAATATCGCGAAGTGGCGCAGAGAAGAATCCCTGAAACGAACCTTTCTTCGACGGCCCGAATTGCTGGGAACAGCCGAATTGACCGATAGTGACAAAAAAATACTTGAAAAGCTCAGGAAAAATCTTGATTTTCCTGAATGATTGTGATATAGTATCTTGGTATGAAAAAAGACGGTCCTCTGTTACACAGGTATTAAGAACGTCGGATTTATAAATTTAAGGAGGTTCATTGAAATGAACGACATTATTAAGAACATTGAAGCTGCTCAGTTGAAAGCGGAAGTACCTGTATTCCATGTAGGTGATACTGTACGTGTATCCGCAAAAGTAAAAGAAGGAAACCGTGAAAGAATTCAGGTTTTCGAGGGAACAGTCATTAAACGTCAGAACGGAAGCAGCCGTGAAACATTTACTGTAAGAAAAAGCTCCAATGGTATCGGCGTAGAAAAAACATGGCCATTACATTCTCCAATCGTAGAAAAGATTGAAGTTGTAAGAAAAGGTAAGGTAAGAAGAGCTAAATTATTCTACTTGAGAGACAGAGTAGGTAAGAAAGCAAAGGTTAAAGAATTAGTTAAATAATTCGTCAGGATTTTTGGGACAAGTACTTAGGTAGTTGTCCCATTTTTGTAATGCTAAAGGAGCAGACCATGAATCAGTTAAAACGCAAGACGAAAGTAAAACGCAAATGGAAGCGTTCCGTCAATAAAGTAAAAAAATTTCGGATCGGTACTCGCGCCATGAATCTTGGTATGTTTATTATTGGATGGTTTCTTGTCGTTGGTATTGCGGTTATGTATGTCCGGGGTTTTGGCATGAAAACCATTATTTCCAATGATTCTATGGTGCCGACCTTTCAGGAAGATGAAGTCCTGAAAATTAATCGCTTTATTTATAAAATCACTTCACCCAAACGGATGGATACGGTGGCGGTGAGAATGGGTGAAACCAAATCCAATGTCTACTATGTGCTTCGAATCATTGGTCTTCCGGGGGAAAAGGTTCAGATTCAGAATGGAAAAATCTATGTAGACGATAAAGAAATCAGCTACCCGGTAGGTGAGGAGCCGATTGGAGATGCAGGTATTGCCAACGATATCGTTTTATTGCAGGATGATGAATATTTTATGCTGTGCGACAATTACAATAACAGCAGTTATGACAGCCGTTCTGCCAATATCGGAGTGATTGATAAATCTCAGATTGAGGGAAGAGTCAAATAGGAGGACAGAAGTTATGAACATTCAATGGTACCCCGGGCATATGACAAAAGCCCGGAGAATGATGCAGGAGGATATTAAGCTCATTGATATTGTAATTGAGCTGGTGGATGCCCGGATTCCTCTGTCCAGTAAAAATCCGGACATTGATTCGCTGGCCGGACAGAAATCCCGGATGATCTTGTTAAATAAATATGACCTGGCAGACCCGGAGCACACCGCTGAATGGGAACGATGGTTTAAAGGGCAGGGCTTTTATGTCTATAAGCTGGATGCGCGTAAAGGCGGCCAGATGAAAGCAATAACAAACATTATTCAGGAGGCCTGCAAAGAAAAAATCGAGAGGGATCGGAAACGCGGGATCATTAACCGACCAGTGCGTGCCATGATCGTTGGTATTCCAAATGTAGGTAAATCCACCTTTATTAATACTTATGCAGGAAAGGCCTGTACAAAGACGGGAAATAAGCCGGGAGTTACCAAAGGCAAGCAATGGATTCGACTGAATAAAAATGTCGAACTTCTGGATACACCGGGCATTCTCTGGCCAAAATTTGATGATCCGGCTGTGGGTGAGCGCCTGGCTCTGATTGGTTCCATTAAGGATGAAATTCTGAACATCAGTGAGTTATCCATACGCCTGATTGAGTTTTTGAAGGAATTTTATTCGGGAATTTTGGCGGAAAGATATGCAGTTGATGAAAATTGTGATAAAATAGCCATATTAGAGAAAATTGCGGAAGCCAGAAATTGCCGTCAGAAGGGAAATGTCCTCGATCTGGATAAGGCCTCGAAGCTTTTGATTGATGATTTTCGTTCCGGCAAACTTGGACGACTGACATTGGAATTTCCACAGGAGCAGAAAATATGAGCAAAAAAGTTTATTCGGATAAAAAGACCAAACCCGAAAAAATCGAACAAAGCAAAATGAAGGAAATCATTGGATTGGTGATTTATTGCATTATTGTTGTAGCAATTATGTTTTTCGTTATAAAATTTATCGGACAGCGGACGATCGTCATTGGCGATTCGATGAATCCGACGCTTCATGAAGACGAGAATCTGATTACCGATAAAATCACCTATCGCTTTAAAGAACCGAAACGGTTTGATATTATTGTATTTCCATATAAGGATAATACATCCAAGCTGCTGATCAAACGTATCATTGGCATGCCGGGAGAAACCGTACAGATTAAAAACGGCCGTGTCTATATCAACGATCATGAACTGAATGAGAACTATGGTAATGCGATCATGAACGATGGGGGCGTTGCTGCCAATGCGATCATTCTTGGAGAGGATGAGTATTTTGTTCTCGGAGATAACCGGAATAACAGCCAGGACAGCCGTTTTGCGTCAGTGGGGAATGTCCACCGCTCAGATATTATCGGTCGGGCATGGCTTCGTATATGGCCGCTGGATAAAGTGGCCTTATTAAAACATCAGTAATGTATCAGGTTCTCCTGCTCCAGGGCAGGGGAATTTTTTCACTACACAAAGGAGAAGAAGAGGGAGTATGGCTGCGATCAGTGACATTCGCCGGGAACTTTCTGAAATGTCATCATCAGAATGGCCGGCATTTATTGAACGATATGTAACAGACCAACGGGCTGGTGTACAGAAGCTTGTGGAGAAATGCCGAAAACAGATGGAAAAGGCTGCTGAAGAGGATGCGCGTTTGGAGCATATGTTAGTTTATGAAAAAAAGTACTATAAAGATTATGATTATATCTGTGGGATTGATGAAGCCGGGCGAGGGCCGCTGGCGGGTCCGGTGGTGGCCGGGGCGGTCATTTTGCCAAAGGGATTAAAAATTCCCTACTTAAATGACTCAAAGCAACTCTGTGCCAAACGCCGGGAGGAACTTTTTGATATTATTATGGATAAAGCTCTGGCCGTCGGTGTGGGCACAGCGTCACCGGAACGCATTGATGAAATCAATATTTTACAGGCAACTTATGAAGCTATGCGTCAGGCTGTGACTGAACTGAAGGTAAAACCTCAGATATTGCTTAATGATGCGGTACTCATACCGGGGCTTGATTTGCCTCAGGAAAAAATCATCAAAGGAGATGCTCGGAGTCTGTCCATTGCGGCGGCAAGTGTTATTGCCAAAGTGACCAGGGACCGGATGATGGTTGCTTACGATGAGATTTTTCCGGAATATGGCTTTGCAAAGCACAAAGGCTATGGCGCAAAAGCCCACATTGAGAAAATTCAGTCCATCGGGCCATGTCCGATTCACAGACGCAGTTTTATTACGCATTTTATATAAGCATGCAGGGAGGACTGTCCTACGGATAAACGGACTTTAGGTAAAGCATATGAAATTCAGGCAGCCGAATATCTTCGCTCCAAGGGTTATCAGATACTGGCAGAGAATTATCGCTGCCGGTATGGGGAAATTGACTTGATCGCAAAATCCCCGGAAAGTGTGATCGTTTTTGTGGAGGTCAAAGCCCGCAGAAATGATGTCTTTGGCAGCGGAGGTGCCGCGGTAACGCCGGCGAAACAAAGAAAAATCATCCGCACGGCGAAACAGTATATTTTCGATCATCGCCTTTCATGGGAGGGGGATTTTCGTTTTGATGTCATTCTTTTTGAAAAGGACAGGATGGAACATATGGTTCATGCATTTTTTTAATAAGGAGAAACGAATGATTTTAGAAAATAAATCAGAATATGTAGACTGGAATGCGAAGGTTCCGGTGATCCGGTATGCTTCCCTGGATGAAACCGGTTGTGTTGAACATGGTTTTTCCACACGGCTCGGAGGTGTGAGTGAGGGAATTTATCGTTCTATGAATTTATCCTATACCCGCGGAGATGATAAAAATCATGTCGATGAAAATTTTCGTCGATTTTGTTCGGCGGTTCATATGGATTGGAAAAGGGTAGTAGGGACAGATCAGACTCATACGTCCAATGTCCGTGTCGTTACAGAAAAGGATGCAGGGCATGGCATTATCCGTTCAAAAACCTATCATGACGTGGATGGACAGATTACCAACGTTCCCGGATTGCCCCTCATTACTTATCATGCGGACTGTGTGCCTTTGTTTTTTGTCGATCCGGTGAAAAAAGCAATTGGTCTGACTCATTCGGGATGGCGCGGTACGGTGGGGCGTATTGGTCGGAATACTGTAGAGGCCATGGGGGAAAATTATGGTTCCCGGCCGGAAGATATCATCGGTGTGATCGGTCCATCCATCTGTCAGTCCTGTTACGAAGTCAGTCAGGATGTGGCAGAGAAATTTGAGAAAGATTTTCATGTGACGGATGCTCTTGTCTATGCGAAGAAAAATGGTAAATATCAATTGAACCTGTGGGAAGCCAACCGGCAGATCATGCTGGATGCTGGGATGCTGCCGGAACATATTACGGTGACCGGGTGGTGCACCGGATGCCATCCGGACCTTTTATGGTCTCATCGAAAGACAGGAAATAACCGCGGAAGTCTGGCCGCTTTTTTATGTTTGAAGTAAGAGAGGAAATAGCTGATGAAAGAAGGACACAAAATAAAAACGATCATTCCGGGCAGCATTGGTGATGAACTGGAACTTGAACCGGGAGACCGGGTGCTTGCGGTGAATGATCAGCAAATTGAAGATGTCTTTGATTACCACTATTTGATCAATGATGAATATATTGAGCTGACTGTTCTGAAAAGGGATGGAGAAGAATGGGTTTTTGAGATTGAAAAGGATGCGGAAGAAGATTTAGGCATTGAATTTGAGTCCAGCCTGATGGATGATTACCATTCCTGTACCAATAAATGTATTTTTTGTTTTATCGATCAGCTTCCGAAGGGGATGCGCTCCACGATGTATTTTAAGGACGATGATTCGAGACTTTCATTTCTCCAGGGGAATTACATCACTTTGACCAATATGAAAGATAAAGATCTGGATCGGATTATTAAATACAAATTATCTCCGATCAATATATCCGTTCATACCACCGATCCGGAGCTGCGCTGTATGATGCTGCATAATCGCTTTGCCGGAAAAATCATGGAGCAGATTCAAAAGCTCTATGGGGCGGGAGTTCTCATGAACGGACAGATCGTACTCTGCAAAAATATCAACGACGGTGATGAGCTTCGTAAGACCATCAACGATCTGGGCAAATTTTTACCCTATATGGAAAGTCTCTCTGTTGTACCTGTGGGACTTTCTGACCACAGAGAAGGACTTTATCCGCTGGAACCCTTTACGCCAGAGGATGCCAGAGAGGTCATTGACATTATCCATGGTTATCAGAAAATATTTATGGAGGAATACGGGATCCATTTCGTCCATGCCAGCGATGAGTGGTATATTCTCGCCGATGTACCGCTTCCCGAAGAGGAAAATTACGATGGCTATGTCCAGCTTGAAAACGGTGTGGGTATGCTCAGGCTGCAGGAACGGGAATTCCACGCCGCTTTAGATGAAGATGTTTTTGAAAGTGTGTCTGAAGTGGCGGAAGAACAAGAACATCAAAAAAGAAAACATTGTACGATTGCCACCGGGAAACTGGCCGGCCCCTTCTTAAGGAAGCTCGTGGACGATTTACATGTACATTACCCAAATATTCAGGTGGACGTGGTTGAGGTTACTAATTATTTCTTTGGTCCAAGAATTACCGTATCCGGACTGCTGACTGGTCAGGATATTATCCGCGCTTTAAAGGGCCGGAATCTGGGAGAGGAACTATTACTTCCAATTAATGTGCTGCGCAGTGGTGAAGATGTATTATTGGATGATGTGCACGTGAAGGAAATTGAAAAAACTTTACAAGTTCCGGTTCGTATTGTACAATCAAACGGAAAAGATTTGTACGATGCCCTTATTTCCTGAGGGATTCGGAATGTCGTTACAGAAGGAGATTTATATATATGAGTAAACCAATTGTGGCCGTTGTAGGCCGACCGAATGTGGGGAAATCCACATTATTTAATGTTCTGGCCGGACGTAAGATATCGATTGTTAAAGACACGCCCGGTGTTACACGGGACCGCATTTATGCGGACGTAACCTGGCTGGACAAGCAATTTACGATGGTCGATACGGGCGGTATCGAGCCGGAGAGTAAGGATTTAATTTTATCCAGTATGCGGGAGCAGGCTGAGATTGCCATTGCCACCGCAGATGTGATCTTATTTGTGACTGATGTACAGCAGGGCGTGATCGATGCCGATTATAAAGTGGCCGATATGCTTCGCCGTTCCGGGAAACCGATCGTACTGGCTGTCAACAAGGTCGATAGTTTCAAAAAATACGAAGCAGATATCTATGAGTTTTATAATTTGGGTATCGGAGACCCCTACGGTATTTCCGCTGCCTCACAGCTTGGACTGGGCGACCTTCTGGATGAGGTCGTGAAGCATTTTCCGGCCGGTTCGGCGGAAGAGGAAGAGGACGAACGCCCAAGAATTGCCATTATCGGCAAACCGAATGTGGGAAAATCTTCCCTGATCAATAAGCTCTGCGGAAGTCAGCGCTCCATTGTTTCGAATATTGCAGGAACGACCCGGGATGCCATTGATACCGTAGTCAAGTTTAATGGCCAGGAATATGTCTTTATCGATACGGCCGGAATTCGCCGTAAAAACAAAATAAAAGAGGATCTGGAGCGATACAGTATTATCCGGGCCGTATCTGCCGTTGAACGGGCAAATATTGTTATTTTAATGATTGATGCCACCGAAGGCGTGACGGAGCAGGATGCTAAGATCGCGGGGATTGCTCATGAACGAGGCAAAGGCGTCATTATCGCTGTGAATAAATGGGATGCAGTGGTAAAAAATGACAAGACTATCTATGAGTATACAAAGAAAATCCGTGACACGCTCGCTTACATGCCTTATGCAGAGCTGATTTTCATTTCTGCCATGACAGGACAGCGGATTACAAAGCTTTATGAACTGATCGATATGGTCATCCAGAATCATTCTCTGAGAGTGGCTACCGGTGTGCTGAATGAGATTATGGCAGAGGCAGTTGCTTTGAAACAGCCGCCATCGGATAAGGGACGACGTCTGAAACTTTACTATATTACACAGGTCGCCGTGAAGCCGCCGACATTTGTTATCTTTGTCAATGATAAGGAACTGACCCATTTTTCCTATACACGTTATATCGAAAATAAAATCCGTGAAGCCTTTGGCTTTCGTGGGACACCGTTAAAATTTATCATTCGCGAGAGAAAGGATAAGGGTTAATAGAGATGCTGAGAGATATCATTCTTTGCCTTTTTATCGGATATGTTTTCGGGTGCTTTCAGACCGGGTATATTTACGGCCGATGCCACGGAATTGATATCCGTAATTACGGCAGCGGAAATGCCGGAACAACGAATACACTTAGGGTTCTCGGAAAGAAGGCGGGCTATATCACCTATCTTGGAGATGCACTGAAGGCGATCATTGCTATTCTTCTTGTTAAGTACCTGATTTATGGAAATCTGCTTGTACCTGCACTGGATTTTCAGCTTCTTTTAGCCTATACAGGGCTTGGAGTGGCCTTCGGCCATAACTATCCATTTTATCTGAAATTCAAGGGCGGCAAGGGAATTGCTGTGACTTCCGGTGTCATGCTCGCACTGGATCTGAGAATTGGCCTGATTGGTATTATTGGATTTCTGATCATTTTTTTTACAACACGATATGTTTCGGTAGGTTCACTTTATATGAGCCTGGCCTTTCCTGTCTGTGTCCTCATTTTTTATCCGGGACAGTGGCACTTGTTTGGCATCAGCGTTGTTTTCTGGCTGATGGCATGGATGCGTCATCGTGAAAATATCAAACGGCTGATGAATGGAAATGAAAACCGATTTGAACGTAAGAAAAAGAACTAAAAGAATTGACTTTTTCACATAAATCATTTATCATTATAGAGAAGCGTTGCTTCAACGCTTTTATGTATTGAAGTATGAAAAGGAAAGAGGATGAAAACATGAAAAAATCACTTGCAATGTTGTTGGCAGGTGCCATGGTTGTTGCTTCCCTGACAGCATGTGGCTCAGGGAAAAAGGAAACAACCGCTGAAACGACGTCAGATACAACTGCTGAAAGCGCAGAATCTAAAACAGTTTCAGATGGAGAAACTTACAAAATCGGTGTGCTGCAGTTAACAGAACATGCTGCTCTGGATGCAGCAAATGAAGGCTTTGTAGCCGCTCTCGACGATTCTGGCATTTCATATGAAATCGACCAGCAGAATGCTCAGAACGATCAGTCTGCCTGCCAGACGATCGCTGAAAAATTAGTAAATGACGGCGACGATCTGATTCTTGCCATTGCAACTCCGGCTGCTCAGGCGGTTGCAGGCGTTACAACAGAGATTCCGATCGTAGGTACAGCTATTACCGATTTTGCTGATTCCGGTCTTGTTGAATCAAATGACGCACCAGGCGAAAACGTTACAGGTTCTTCTGACTTGACACCGATTAAAGCCCAGATCAGTCTGCTCCAGAAAGTCCTTCCGGAAGCAAAAAAAGTCGGCGTTCTTTACTGCTCAGCAGAAAGCAACTCTGAAATCCAGTTACAGATGACAAAAGAGGCCTGTACAGCTGCCGGCCTCGATGTTGAAGAATTTTCTGTAGCAAGCTCCAATGAAATCCAGTCGGTTGTTGAATCTGCCGTTGGTAAAGTTGACTGCTTATATACCTTTACAGATAATACGATTGCAGCAGGTATGAATACTGTGACCATGGTAGCAAACGAAAACAATCTTCCTGTAATATGTGGAGAACAGGGTATGGTTGAAGCCGGTGGTCTTTGTACATACAGTATTGATTACTACGAATTAGGATATATTGCAGGTGAGATGGCTGTTAAGATTCTTAAAGGTGAAGCTGAACCAGCTACAATGCCGATCGAATATTATCCAGAAGAAAAATGCGAATTTGTGGGTAATGAAGAAACAGCAAAGTTACTGGGAATCGATATTTCCGGACTTGAATAATTTGACAGTTTCATAAAAACTCCGGCAAATATGAAACACATATTTGCCGGGGCTATTTTTTGTTATCTTACATAGACAAATAAAAGGAGAGAAATGCTCATGAATATTGGTGGTATACTGCTGGCACTACAGGGTGCTGCTTCTCAGGGAATTCTCTGGGGCGTTCTTGTGCTTGGCGTATATATTACATATAAAATTCTTGATATTGCAGATTTGACAGTCGATGGCAGTTTTGCTCTGGGCGGTTGTGTCTGTGCGACTTTAGTCGTAACACATGGAATGAATCCGGTCCTGGCTCTTGTCATCGCCACCCTGGCCGGGATGATTGCAGGAGCGGTTACGGGGCTGTTGCATACAGCTTTTGATATTCCGGCGATCCTGGCCGGTATTTTGACTCAGATTGCCCTGTGGTCCATCAATCTTCGAATCATGGGAAAAAGTAATATTCCTTTATTGAAGACTGAAACGATTTTTTCAGGTTTTGTGGAAGCCACAGGATTGAAATCTTCTCAGGCTTCCGGTTTGATCGGACTTATCATTGCCGTTGTAATCATCATTGCATTATACTGGTTTTTCGGTACTGAAATCGGGTCGGCACTGCGTGCCACCGGCAATAACGAGGACATGATTCGCGCCCTTGGTGTAAATACAAAAATGACAAAGATGATTGCTTTGATGCTCAGCAATGGTCTGGTTGGTCTTTCCGGTGGGCTTGTATGTCAGAGCCAGAAATATGCGGATATCGGTATGGGTACCGGCGCTATCGTTATCGGTCTGGCCGCCATCGTCATTGGCGATGTGCTGATGGGAAGATTTCGTTCTTTCGGCAGCCGTCTGGCCTCTGCCATTGTCGGTTCTGTTGTTTATTTTTTGATTCGTGCCGTCGTTCTCCAGCTCGGTATGGATGCTAACGACATGAAACTGTTATCAGCGATCATTGTTGCCCTTGCCCTCTGTATTCCTGTTTCTTTAAATAAATATCGTGCAAAACGTGCTTACTCGGAAGGAGGAGAGAAGAATGCTTAAAATCTCCAATGTCAGCAAGACGTTTAATATTGGAACTATTAATGAAAAAAAAGCACTTCGGAATATCAGTCTTCATCTGGAACCGGAAGATTTTGTTACGATCATTGGTGGTAACGGTGCCGGAAAATCTACGATGCTGAATATGATTGCCGGCGTTTATCCGATTGACTCCGGTGTCATTAATCTGGACGGTGTGAATATTTCAAGACTTCCGGAATATGCCCGTGCAAAATATCTTGGCCGGGTATTTCAGGATCCAATGAGGGGTACCGCCGCTGATATGGAAATTCAGGAAAATCTTGCCCTTGCTTTAAGACGTGGTCAGAGCCGGGGACTCCGTTGGGGTATTTCCGCTGAAGAAAAGGAGCAATATAAGAAATTGCTCACCCGTCTGGATCTTGGTTTGGAAAATCGACTTTCATCGAAGGTTGGCCTTCTTTCCGGCGGTCAGCGTCAGGCGTTGACCCTGCTCATGGCCACATTGAAAAAACCGAAGCTGTTGCTTCTGGATGAACATACAGCCGCGTTAGACCCGAAAACAGCAAAAAAGGTTCTGGATCTGACGGAGGAGATTATCACAGAAAATCACCTGACAGCTTTAATGGTCACACACAACATGAAAGATGCCATCCGTCTTGGAAACCGCCTGATCATGATGAATGATGGTGAAATTATCTACGATGTTCGCGGTGAAGAAAAGAGCCGTCTGGAAGTCAGCGATCTTTTGGAGAAATTTGAACAGGCCAGCGGCGGTGAATTTGCCAACGACCGTATGCTTTTATCCTGATATGCATATTTTTCAGATACCGCCGATATAATTAGAAGAAGATTATATCGGCGGTGTTTTTATGGATATGGACAGGAGACGTGAAATTCAGAATATGCGTGTCCGGAGCGGACGCATGACCCGGGATTATACGGACCATATTTCAGGTATTAATCCGGGGATGTATTGTCTGTTCCGCTGTTTTCTGGCAGCGGCATTTTTTGTTGCCGGAATTACCTTTCCAATGATTCCTGACAGCCAGATTCCAAAAGAATTGACAAAAATCCCGGAATACATTTCCGTAAACTATACATTGGAGGATGTTTCGGATTTAATTGACAGTCTGGCAAATTAAATAAGAATATGATATACTGGATGCAATGTGTAAAAAAGGAGAACATTATGAAAAAACTTGCTTTAACCGATGATATTCTTATGAAGGTGGAAAAGCCTGCAAGATATCTTGGTAATGAATATAATGCGGTATATAAAGACCCTTCATCGGTAGATATCCGTTTTGCTATGTGCTTTCCGGATGTTTATGAAATCGGTATGTCCTATTTGGGGATACAGATTATTTACGACATGCTGAATCAGCGGGAAGATGTTTATTGTGAGCGTCTCTATTCACCATGGATGGATTTGGATGCCATCATGAGGGAACGTCACATTCCATTATTTGCCTTGGAATCTCAGGACCCGATCAAGGATTTTGATTTTCTTGCAATGACTCTCCAGTATGAAATGTGTTACACCAATGTGCTTCAGATCTTGGATCTCAGTCAGATTCCATTAAAGTCAGCAGACCGTACAACAGACCATCCCTTTGTTATCGGTGGCGGTCCCTGTGCTTATAATCCGGAGCCGTTGGCCGAATTTTTCGATATTTTTTATATTGGTGAAGGCGAGACGGTGTACAATGAATTGATGGATTGTTATAAGATATGGAAAGAAAAAGGTGGAAGCCGAAAAGAATTTTTGATAGAAGCATCGAAAATTTCAGGACTTTACGTTCCATCCTTATATGAAGTGACCTACCATGAGGATGGAAGAATCAAATCCTTTGGACCTGTGGAACCTGAGATTCCGAGAAAAATCAAGAAACAGGTCGTTTCGGATTTAAGCCATACCTATTATCCTTCAAATCCGGTCGTACCGTTTATCAAAGTCACTCAGGACAGAGTGGTTCTTGAGATCCAGCGCGGTTGTATCCGTGGGTGCCGTTTTTGCCAGGCGGGAAACGTGTATCGCCCCAACAGGGAAAGAGATTTGGATTTTCTGAAAAAATATGCTCATGATATGCTCATATCCACCGGTCATGAGGAGATTTCACTGAGTTCCTTAAGCTCCAGCGATTATTCTCGCCTGGAAGAGCTGACAACTTATCTGATTCAGGAATTTGGAGTAAAAGAGCGAGTGAATATTTCACTTCCGTCTTTGCGGATTGACGCTTTTTCATTGGATGTGATGCGTCAGGTACAGGATGTGAAAAAAAGCAGTCTGACATTTGCCCCGGAGGCCGGCTCTCAGCGAATGCGGGATGTGATCAATAAAGGACTGACTGAAGATGATATATTCTCCGGTGCTATGGAAGCCTTTAACGGTGGATGGAACCGTGTAAAACTTTATTTCATGCTCGGCCTTCCGGGAGAAACCTATGAAGATATCGAGGGTATTGCAAAATTGTCAAATGATATTGCTGCCCTCTATTATACCATTCCGAAGGACAAACGTCCGGGAGCCAGAGTGGATGTCGTATCCAGCACGTCTTTTTTTGTGCCGAAGCCATTTACGCCGTTTCAGTGGGTGCCTCAGAACACAACGGAACAGTTTAAAGATAAACAGCATTTTTTAAGTCGTAAGATGAAAGAACAGCTTAACCGGAAGAGTATGCGGTATAACTGGCATGATTTTGACCTGACGGCTTTGGAAGGTTTTTTGGCCCGTGGTGACCGAAGGGTTGGCGAAGTTATTTACAGAGCTTATAAAAAAGGCTGTATGTTTGATTCCTGGTCCGAATATTTTTACTATGACCGATGGCTTGAAGCGATGGATGAAGCTGATATAGACCCGGCCTTTTACACGGGACGTGCCCGTGAATATGATGAGATACTTCCTTGGGACTTCATTGATGCCGGCGTGACGAAAGAATTTTTATGGCGGGAATATATGCAGTCCCGGAAAGAGATGGTGACACCGAATTGCCGCATGCAGTGTTCGGGCTGCGGCTGTCGGGTTTATGAAGGAGGTGTCTGTTTTGAAGGTACGAATTAAATTTGCCAAAGAAGGGATTATGCGTTTTATTGGTCATCTGGATATGATGCGTTATTTTCAGAAAGCTTTCCGTCGTTCCGGGATCAATATTCAATACTCTCAGGGATTCAGCCCGCATCAGCTCATTTCCTTTGCGGCTCCCCTGGGTGTGGGACTGACAAGTACCGGTGAATATATGGACATTGTCATGGGTGAATGTCCTTCATCAGAAGAGCTCGTTCAGCGTATTAACGAACAGATGGTTGAGGGCGTACGTATTTTAAGTGCGGTGGCCCTGCCGGATGACAGTAAAAATGCTATGTCTATTGTGGCGACCGCAGATTATCGGATAAGTTTCCGTGAAGGTATGTCGCCGGATTTTGAACTCTCATCGGCTATCCGTGAATTTATGGCCCAGGATAAGATTATGGTCACAAAAAAGACAAAAAAGAGTGAAAAAACAATGGATATTAAACCAATGATTCATGCTTTTCGCAGGGAGGGTGATGGATGCTTTATGAATGTTGCAACAGGAAGCACACAAAATCTGAAACCGGAGCAGGTTATGGCAACTCTCTACCAGTTTTCGGGTAGAGAGTTTGATCCATTTACAATCTACATCCATCGAGAAGAAACCTATGGTGCCGATTTTAAACCTCTGGAAGCCTATGGCAACAGAATACTGTAATGCAATGATGTCGAAAGAAGTTATTATTACAAACTATAAAAATCAATATATGATCGCATCCTTGTTTGATGGCAAAGCAGCAGAGATTTTCTTTAAAGCTCCCGATGCTCTGAAAATTGGCGATATTTTCATTGGCAAGGTGAAAAATATCGTCGAAAATATTCAGGCCGCCTTTGTGGAAATACAGCCGGGAATCATCGGATATTATTCTTTAAAGACAAACACCCATCATCTGTTGACCCGACCGTCTAATAGAAAGTTAAGCGTCGGAGATGAGATACTTGTCCAGGTAGAGCGGGGGAGTATCAAAAGCAAGGCTCCGATGTTGACAAGTAAAATCCAGCTTTCAGGGAAGAACATGGTATTCCTTGGAAATCAGCAATTCATCGGAATTTCAAAAAAAATCATCTCCACGGAACGCCGTGAGGCATTAAAGGCATTGGGAAAGACTTTGACCGAAACGGATGTTAGCGGACTGATTTTTCGTACAGACAGTTCCGAATGTACAGATCAGATACTTCAGGATGAATATCGGCAGCTTGAAGTTGACTATAAAAATATTATGTCAATATATCCGAATCGGACCTGTTATTCAAAAATTTACACAAAACCGGAAGATTGGCTGCAGTATGTGCATATGGTTCCTGATCCAGGGCTTCGCATTTTAACCGATGTACCTGAAATATATCATCTGCTCCAAAGTAAGTATCGTCATATGATAGAGCCGCCGCTTGTGGAATTATATGATGACCCGGAGTATCCGCTGATAAAATTAAAAAGTATGGAAACCCAGATCAGCCGGGCCCTGGCAAAAAATGTCTGGTTAAAATCAGGTGCTTCACTGGTCATAGAATCAACGGAGGCGCTGACTTCCATTGATGTGAACACAAGTAAAACTGAAATTCACAAAAAGGACGAGGAAACTTTTTTTCAGATTAATATGGAAGCGGCAGCTGAAATATGTCGACAACTCAGGCTGCGCAATCTATCCGGAATTATTATCGTAGATTTCATTAATCTTTCATCAAAGGAAAATGAGCTGCGTTTAATGTCAGAATTAAAAAAACTGGCACGAAAGGATCCTGTGCCTTTGAATGTGGTGGATATGACAGCACTCGGACTGGTGGAAATAACCCGAAAACGGACATATCGCCCTCTACATGAACAGGTAAAGGAGGTGCAGATTGGTGAGTAAAGCACAATATTTGCATATTATCCGGTGGGCCGAAGAAAAACCATTCAGAAAAAAACTTCTCTGTCGGCTTAATCAGTTTCTTCCTTTTCTTTTAGCGGGAAGTTATCTGATCTGTCTGGTTCTCTGCTTTCTTGTTTATCCGGTCTTTCTTGTACGTTTAATCCTTCGTCCAGCTTTTTGTTTTTTGTTTGTAACTGTTCTGAGGTATATTCTTAAATTTCGAAGGCCTTATGATGTCTATGGTTTTGTTCCAATCTGCGGTTATCATCCAGGGAAAAATCGAAGTTTTCCCAGTCGACATGCGGCCAGCGCAGCAATTATTGCTTTGGAGATTTTCCATTTGTGGAGCAGTCTGGGGATTATTTTGATTATTTTTGCCTTACTTATCGGAGCCCTTCGGATTTTGTGCGGAAATCATTTCGTGAAAGACGTTCTTGCGGCATACGCGATTGCTTTTTTATTAAATATTCTGTGAATTAGAGATTAATCCTTGATAATTCTAAAAAATACCAGTATTAGATTGACGTTTTCAGAATATTGTGCTATAATAAGACTAAATTATAGAATGTCTTTAATAAAGGGGGGCTGGTCATGGGTAACAATTATATTATCACTATAGGTCGTGAATATGGAAGTGGCGGCTGTGAGATTGGTAAGAAACTTGCTGAAAAACTTGGTATCGGATTTTATGATAAAAATCTGATTGATGCAGCGGCTGAAAAGAGTGGTATACATATCGATATGCTCCATAAAGCCGATGAAAAACCTGCAAATCCATTGACGAATCCATTTTTACATCCGGGGTATGAAGCAGGCACCATTAATGATCGTTTATTTTGGACCCAGTCGGAAGTGATTCGTGAACTGGCTGAGAAAGAATCCTGTGTGATTATCGGGCGGTGTGCGGATTTCGTTTTAAGGGAGCATGAAAATGTACTGAAAATTTTCATTCAGGCGCCTTTAGCCGACCGGATTGCCCGTATTTCTGAAAAGTACCTGATTGAGATACCATCCGAAGCAAAAAAAGAAGTGCTTCGTAATGATAAACTTCGTCGGAGCTATTATCAGTTTTATACAGACAGCAAGTGGGGCGGCAGAGATCATAAAGATCTTGTTATCAACAGTAGTGTTCTCGGTATTGACGGTACCGTAGATTTTATCAAAGATTTTGTCGATCGCAAATTTAATACATAATTTCTCCATAAGTACATGTGTAAAGGCTGCCCTTGCTGGCAGCCTTTTTATCACTTTATAATATGCCCCATATTTTTGGTCACACTTTCTGACTGGTTCATTTTTGAACATGACTGGTTCAATAGGTCGGACGACTGGTGCAATTGTATTTAAATTGTACAGAAAAAACATAATAAATACATCAATTCACATTGACTTTCAAGACTAAAAAAGCTACTATATGGATGTAAGGACGAGATATGTTGCAACGAAAAAAAAGGGGGCTTTTATATGAGTGGCAATTATATCATTACTATCGGACGAGAATATGGCAGCGGTGGTCTTGAAATCGGTCAGAAACTTGCTGAAAAATTAGGCATCAAATGTTATGACAAAGAATTGATCAATCTGGTTGCTGAAAAAAAGGGGTTTAAAAAAGAAACCCTGGAAAAGGTGGATGAGAAAAAAGGAAGTTCTCTTCTTGAACCGTCCGGAAGTTTTTTCCCAAGCAGACCTTCAAAAAACCTTCCTGCTTTTGGCGCTTTTGGCAAAACGATAAATGACAAAGTTTTTCTTGCCGAATCGACGGTTATTCACAGTCTTGCCGAACAGGAGTCTTGTGTGATTATCGGCCGCTGTGCAAATATGATACTGAAAGACAGAGAAAATGTCCTGACGGTATTTGTTCAGGCGCCGAAAAAAGCACGAATCAAACGATTAGCGGAACGTCTTCAGTTGTCAGAAGAGATGGCTGAAAAAGAGGCGCACCGTATTGATAAGATTCGTGCATCCTACTATCAGTTCTATACCGACACCAAATGGGGTGACAGGAACAATTATGATCTGGTCATTAACAGCGGCGCCTTCGGAATAGACAATGTTGTAAATATTATTAAAGATATTGCAGAAAACAAATTCAGTTAATTTCTCAGGGGATATGGATATTCCAGGAGAAATTACATCCCCTCTTAACCAGGGCTGCCATGAAGGCAGCCCCGTTTAAATTCACAGGACAACAGATGGGGGTACATCCTTGATTTTTGTTGAATTTTATACAATTTGTTGGATTAAAGCCATTGACAACATATGTCCCTCATGGTAAACTAATCTAGTGTGCCGCTCAGTGGGGTTTTAAGTTCTCTAAGAGACACCGAAGCTGGCGAGTTTTATTATTAGGAGGTGCCATATGTACGCGATTATAGCAACAGGTGGTAAACAGTACAAAGTATCTGAAGGCGACGTTATCCGTGTTGAAAAACTTGGTATCGAAGCTGGTGAATCCGTTGTATTTGATCAGGTTCTTGTTGTCAGCGGTGATGATGTGAAGGTTGGTAACCCAACAGTAGCTAATGCAACTGTTTCCGGAACTGTTATGTGTGAAGGAAAAGCAAAAAAAGTCATCGTTTACAGATACAAGAGAAAAACCGGATATCACAAAAAGAATGGTCACAGACAGGCGTATACACAGGTTAAGATTGATAAGATCAACGCTTAATCCGGGACGGTGAGTGATGATTTGGGTAACTGTTGTCCGTACAAAGGACAACCAGATCCGGTCTTTCCAGGTTTCCGGGCATGCTGAGTATGCAGAAAGCGGACAGGATATTGTATGCAGTGCAGTTTCCGCATTGACGATCACAACGATCAATGCACTGTCTATGTATACTTCTCAGGTTTTTGAGACAGATGCGGATGAGGAAAGCGGGTGCATTACCGTGAATTTTACCGAACCGCTGAATCATGACGGGGAGCTTCTGGTAAATTCTATGATCCTCGGATTGCGAACCATTGAAAATGAGTATAACGACGAATATATACACGTAGATTTCAGGGAGGTGTAGACGATGTTAAAAATGAACCTTCAGTTTTTCGCTCATAAAAAGGGTGTTGGTTCCACAAAGAACGGCAGAGATTCTGAATCCAAACGTTTAGGAGCGAAAAGAGCAGACGGACAGTTTGTAAAAGCCGGAAACATTCTTTACAGACAGCGTGGTACTAAAATCCATCCAGGCGTAAATGTTGGCCGCGGTGGCGACGATACATTATTTGCTTTAGTTGACGGTGTTGTAAGATTCGAGAGAAAAGGTAGAGATAAAAAACAGGTTTCTATCTATCCGGTAGCAGCAAACGAATAAGAATGAACAGGCGACTTCAGATTTTAATATTTGAAGTCGTTTTTTCTTAAGTGGACAAACGCATCCCTCGCAGAAAGGATGGAAAAAATATGTTTGTAGATAAGGCAAAAATATATGTTCGCTCCGGCAAGGGCGGCGACGGTCATGTCAGCTTTCGCAGAGAGCTTTTTGTTCCGGCTGGCGGACCGAATGGCGGTGATGGCGGCAAGGGCGGCGATGTTATCTTTGTCGTGGACAAAGGGCTGAATACGCTGACGGATTTTCGCCATATCCGTAAATATACAGCCGGTGACGGCGAGCCGGGCGGTAAAAACCGATGTCATGGTTCTGATGGTGAGGATATCATTATCAAAGTACCGGAGGGAACGATTATAAAAGAGGAGGAATCGGGTCTTGTCATTGCCGATATGTCAGGAGAAAATGATCGGCTGGTGCTTTTAAAGGGCGGACGAGGCGGCAAAGGAAACCAGCATTACGCCACACCGACGATGCAGGCTCCAAAATATGCTCAGCCGGGCCAGAAATCTCAGGAATTGAATTTAATTCTGGAGCTGAAGGTGATTGCGGATGTAGGACTTGTAGGCTTCCCGAATGTGGGTAAATCTACATTTTTAGCCCGTGTTACAAATGCAAAGCCAAAGATTGCCAACTATCATTTTACAACCCTGAGTCCAAATCTCGGTGTTGTGGATCTGGACGGAAGCGATGGTTTTGTTATCGCGGATATTCCCGGAATCATTGAAGGTGCTTCGGAGGGCGTTGGATTGGGGTATGAGTTTTTACGTCATATCGAACGGACCCGTGTAATTATCCATATTGTGGATGCAGCCGGAGTGGAAGGCCGTGACCCGATCAATGATATTCATATGATCCAGAAAGAACTGGCGGCGTACAATGAATTGCTGGCAGGGCGACCTCAGGTGATCGCAGCTAACAAGATTGACGCTTTATATGAAGGTGAGAATGACGATGCGATTCAGCTTTTAAAGGAAGAATTTGAACCTCAGGGCATGAAAGTCTTTCCAATATCCGCAGTCAGCGGAAAAGGCGTACGCGAATTACTTTATTACGTAAACAATCTTTTAAAAGAGATTGGAGAAGATAAGATTACTTTCGAACGGGAATATTTTCCGGAGCAGCTTGAAGAAAATCTTCCATTTACCGTATTCAAATCTGAAGAAGAAGAGAATGTATATCATGTAGAAGGCCCTCGGATTGAGCGTATGCTAGGGTATACCAACCTGGAATCCGAAAAAGGGTTTGATTTCTTTCAGAAATTTATGAAAGATAATGGTGTTTTGGACGAATTAGAGGCGCTTGGCATTCAGGATGGCGACACCGTAAAGGTTTATTACCATGAATTTGAATATTATAAATAACAGGAGGAAAGGGTTTTGATAAAAGACAGTAAGCAGAGAGCCTATTTAAAAGGACTTGCAATGAATATAACTCCGATTTTCCAAATTGGCAAATCCAGTCTGACACCGGAATTGACAAAGGCAGTGGATGAGGCACTGGCAGCCAGGGAATTGATAAAAATTTCTGTACTTCAGAATTGCCTGGATGATCCAAGAGCAATTGCTGAATACCTGAGTGAACGGACCCATTCAGATGTGGTTCAGGTCATTGGAAAAAAAATCGTTTTGTACAGGGAAGGTAAGGATAAAAAGAAAAAAATCATTCTCCCGGAACGATAGGAGGGCTTTGTGGTGAAAAAAATCGGTATCATGGGCGGTACATTTAATCCCATACATCTGGGGCATTTGATGTTGGCTGAAAATGCCTATGATTTTTGTAAATTGGATGAGGTATGGTTTATTCCTTCCGCAGATCCTCCCCACAAAACGGGCCAGCCTGTACTTGCCTATCATCATCGAAGCCGAATGACGGAGCTGGCTATTGAAGGAATCCCATACTTTGTGAAGTCGGATTTTGAGGCACAGCGTCAAGAACGAAGCTATACAGCAGAAACGCTGCGTTTGCTTCACGAAATTTATCCGGAGGTGGAATTCTATTTTATCATGGGCGCCGATTCTCTGTTTCAGATTGAGACATGGTATGCGCCGGAAAAAGTCATGGCACAGGCACGTCTTCTGGTGGCTGTACGCGACCATCATTCTTTAGAAGAAATGCAGAAACAGATAGATTATCTGACAGAAAAGTATCATGCAAGTATTGAACTGATGTGCATGCCCGGCATTGATCTATCCTCAAATTTTATCCGGCAGAGAACAGCAAACCATGAAACCATTCGTTTCTTTGTGACAGAGCAGGTACGTGACTATATTATCAAAAACGGTTTGTATAAAGGAGACGAGACGCTGGATGAAATATAGTATTGAGGATATACAGAATAAACTGAGAAAAAAGCTGAAAGGCAACCGGTATATTCACACCTTGGGTGTGGAGTATACATCTGTCTGTCTTGCCATGAAATATGAAGCAGACCTGGAAAAAGCAGAATTAGCAGGACTTCTTCATGACTGTGCCAAGGAACTTCCAGCGGAAAAATTGATAAAAATATGCAGTGATCACGGTGAAAAAATTTCGACAATGGAGTTCAAACAGCCATTTTTGCTTCATGGAAAAGCAGGAGCCTGTCTGGCAAGAAATAAGTTCGGTGTTGAAGATGAGGAAGTGCTTGATGCCATTCGATATCATACCACCGGGCGTCCGGCAATGACTCTGCTTGAGAAAATTGTCTTTGTAGCAGATTATATTGAACCCAATCGTAAAAAAGCAGACAATCTTACAGAACTTCGGCATCTGGCTTTCGAGGATCTGGATGAAACCGTTCTGCAGATATTAGAACAAACTCTGGACTATCTGGAAAAAACAGATAAAGAGATTGACTGCCATACGATCATGACACGCGACTATTATAAGAAATTATTAAGGAGTTCATAATGAATAATTCAAAAAAAATGACAACCCTGGCGATCAAAGCGCTGGAAGATAAGAAAGGAAATGATATCCGGGTTATTGATATCCAGGATGTATCCATTATCGCAGATTACTTTATTATTGCCAGCGGAAGCAACCGGAATCAGGTACAGACGATGGCTGATAATGTGGAAGAAGTTCTTGGCCGGGCCGGTTATGAGCCGAGACAGTTGGAAGGCTATGGTACGGCAACATGGATTTTGATGGATTATAATGATATTATTGTCCATATTTTTTCAGAAGAAGATCGTTTGTTCTATGATCTTGAAAGAATCTGGAGAGATGGAAAAAATGTCGATATTGATCAGTTCGGAAATATAGACAGTAAAGCTGAATAAAATCTATCTAAAAAGAAATGTTTCAAGCTTCTGAAAATCAAAAAGAAGGTTCTTCACAAAAGCGTTTCAAGCTTTTAAGAAGAACCTTCTTTTTTGCTACATATCCATGCGGAGCAGTCCAATAACTTTTCCAAGAATTTCAACATGATCACAGATGATCGGGTCCATTGTATCGTTTTCCGGTTGGAGACGATAATGACCAATTTCTTTATAAAAGGTTTTGACTGTTGCCGAATCACCAATCATGGCAACGACCATATCACCGTTTTTAGCAGTGGAGCGTTGTTCGACAATGACTGTATCACCGTTATAGATACCGGCATTGATCATACTGTCGCCCCGAACCTTCAGCATAAAAACTACGGCATTCGGAAGATACTCAACCGGAATCGGAAAATAGTCTTCGATATTTTCCTGAGCCAAAATCGGTTCTCCGGCAGTGATCGTTCCGATAATAGGAACATTCGTCATCTCACGACGCGTCAATGCAAAAGCATCATCAATAACTTCAATCGTTCGCGGTTTCGTAGGGTCTCGCCGGATATAACCCTTTTCTTCAAGAGAAGAAAGATGGGCATGAACAGAAGATGTGGACTTTAAATGAACAGCGATACAGATTTCCCGCACTGAAGGCGGATAACCCTTCTGTAAAATTTCAGACTTTATATAATCAAGAATTTGTTGCTGTTTTTCGGTTAATTGACCGGCCATAGGAAATCCTCCTTTTCTTTTTTTCTTGTTTATTATCATAACATATTTTCTCGAACATTGCAAATAAATAACGAACAAATGTTTGAAAAAATTTAAAAATGCTATTGACAAAAGAACGAATGTTCACTATAATGCAGATATACAAACAAATGTTCAATCCAGTGTTTTGTTAATCGTAACAAAAATATAGATTAACAATCTACAGGGAGGGGTACTTATGAAAAAGTTATTGATGATGGCGATTATACTTGGATTACTGGGTGTGATTCTGATTTTTCATTTGGATGCGGCAGAAGTCGAGGCAAATGATTCTTTGAGAGTAAATGAGCGGAAGTATTTTACAAGTTATGTGGTTGAGAAAGACGATACATTATGGGATATTGCTGAACGTTTTTCCACACCAGAGTATGCGTCGAACCACTGTTATATTAAAGAAGTGATGGAAACGAATCATTTAGAACATTTGGAAATCAAAGAAGGACAGTTATTGGTTCTTCCTTATTATGCAGATGAGCCTGTTTCAGGGTTTTAATTTAAATTATTCGAATATTCTCCGTGTTTCCCGCATATACTTGCAGAAGGAGGCTTGTATATGTCGGAATCGATATGGGAAAAAAATCTCTCTATTTCTGATAGAGATCAATTAGAAGAAACAATAAAGACAGATGTCTGTATTATAGGCGCAGGTATGGCAGGAATACTGACCGGCTATATGCTTCAAAAACAGGGACTAGGGGTGGTCATCCTGGAAGCGGACCGTATCGGAAGCGGCCAGACCCGCGGTACAACAGCGAAGATTACATCGCAGCATGGATTAATTTACAATCGTTTATGCCGGAATTTTGGTGCGGCCGGAGCATGGCAGTATGCCAGTGCGAATGAAGAGGCTATAGATAATTATGAACGAATAATTGATGAGGAGCACATTTCCTGTGACTTTAAACGATGTGCTTCTTATCTTTATACCAAAAAATCAACAGATCTTCTGGAAAAGGAAGCAGAGGCTGCAAGGCTCAGTGGAATTGCTGCCAGTCTGACGAAAGAAATTGAATTGCCGCTAAACATTACGGCCGCACTTCGTTTTCCAAATCAGGCTGTTTTTCATCCTTTAAAATTTTTACAGGCACTTTCCGAAAAATTAGATATTTATGAAAAGTCAAAGGTACTTAAAATTACCGGGCGAAAGGTTGAAACAGAATTCGGAAAGGTCTGGGCAAAACATATTGTCTTTGCCTGCCATTTTCCTTTTATAAATATTCCCGGATATTATTTTATGCGGCTGTATCAGGAACGAAGCTATATACTGGCGTTAAAGAATGCCATGTCTCTTGAAAATTATTATTATGGTATTGACAACGATGGACTTTCTTTCAGAATGGCCGGAGAATATCTCTTGCTCAGTGGCGGAAATCATCGAACCGGTGCAAAACTGACAGATAGTCCCTATAAGCTGCATTCGGAAATGGCTGCAAAGTTGTGGCCGGATAGTTTTACAGCGGCCAATTGGTCGGCTCAGGATTGTATGACGCCGGAGGGCGTTCCCTATATCGGGCGTTTCTCAAAAAAAGCGCCAAATTGGTATGTGGCTACTGGTTTTGGAAAATGGGGAATGACCAGTTCCATGATAAGTGCAAAGATCTTGTCGAATCTTATTATGGGACAAGCCGGGATAGGACAGGATATTTTCTATCCTCAACGAGAATTGTGCGGGGAGGCCATTGTCGGATATCTGAAAAATGGCCTGCACACAATAAAGAATTTCAGCAAGTATCTCATTCCAGAGTCAAAAAAGTCATGCACCCATTTAGGATGCCCACTGACATGGAATCCGGAAGAAGGAACTTACGAATGCCCGTGCCATGGTTCCCGTTTTGATTCGAAAGGACGTCTGATCGGCGGACCTGCCCGGAAAAATCTGCATACAGACGGACTTTAATGCGGATTATTGCTTTTCCCTTAAGGTGACGGCACGGGCGGCCATACGGCGCCGGCTGTCTTCCAGGGAGGCATAGTGTTTCTTTGTTGTATTGACATCTTTATGACCGAGGACATCTGCTACAAGGTAAATATCTCCGGTCTCATTATAAAGATTTGTGCCGTAGGTACTCCGCAGCTTATGCGGTGTGATGTTTTTCATGGTCGTTACAGTTTTTGCGTATTTTTTTACCAGGTTTTCTACAGAGCGAACAGACATACGTTTCTTCTGCATGGAGAGAAAAAGTGCATTTGTATGTCCGGGAAGAGCTTCGATCTGCTTACGTTCCTCCAGGTAGGGGAGAAGTGCCTCCAAGACCTCATCACCAAAATAAACAATAACTTCATTACCGCCTTTCCGGATGATTTTAATTCCATTGTTTTTTAAATCGATATCATCAATATTTAAACCAACACATTCGGATACACGGATTCCTGTACCGAGAAAAAGTGTGAGCAGTGCCAGGTCCCGAACTTTTGTTTTTTCATGATAGGCCAGTTGCTTACCGGTCAGTTGTTCTCCGGATTCCACGTTATCCAAAAGACGGGCCACCTCATCGATATCCAGCCGTATAATCGTCTTATCATGGAGTTTTGGCGCCGATACAAGAGCCGCCGGATTGGTTACGATCAGTTCTTTTTTGAAAAAGTAGTTATAAAAAGTTTTTAATGAAGCCAGTTTTCGGGCAATTCCCCGTTCCGTATTTGTAAATGTTTTTCCGTCTTTTTCATAGAGTTTTAAATATTCCAGATATTCTTCGATATCCAAAGCTTTAATCTGATCCAGCGTAGCCATGGGAATATCCCGCATCTTCATTTTATCGATTTCCGGATTGTATTGCTGTAGAAATTCAAAAAAAATGCGCAAGTCATAGCCATATCCCAGACGCGTCCTGGAGGACGTTCTTGGCTCGATTCCCCGGAAAAAGGAGAGTGTAAAGGAAGGAAGTTCCTGAAGAAGTTCACGGAGCTTTTTTTGATTTTCGATATTATTTTGTTCCTGATAGGTATATTCTTTCATTTGAGATAACCTCCTGACTATATGTTATTTAACTTATCGGCCAGCACTTTATCTACTTTAGGCCAGGAAGAAATGTTTCCATTGATAATAGCATGAAACATCTTATCCATAACACCAGGATGTTCGGTATTTAATTGTTTTAAAAGATCTTTCATGTATTCCCGTTTCGTGTTGCCGTCAGCCGGACATGGATTTTTGCTCACCGGCAGGTTATATTTATTTTTAAATCCGATCACGTCAGCTTCATAGACGAATAAAAGAGGACGGATCACCGTCAGATCCATACGGTCCAGGTAAGTCACCGGTGAATAACAGTAGAAACGGCCTTCGAACATTAAAGACATGAGCATAGTTTCCACCAGGTCATCTCTGTGATGGCCATAAGCGATTTTATTACAGCCGTGGGCTTTGGCAACCTCATTCAAAGAACCCTTGCGCATTTTGGCGCAAAGTGAACATGGATTTTTTTCCTTGCGTTCTTCAAAAATGATTTTTCCTATATCGGTTTTAACAACCGTATACGTAACATTCAGTTCGGCACATAAATCAGCGATGGGGGCCGTCTCAAATCCGTCAAAGCCTAAATCTACCGTAATTGCTTCAATTTCAAAAGGGTTTGGATAAAAGCGTTTTAATCCATGCAGCGCATATAATAATGTCAGGCTGTCTTTACCGCCGGATATACCGATGGCAATTTTGTCGCCGGGCTGAATCATCTGATAGGTGTCCACGGCTTTACGGGTGAAGCTTAAAAGTTGTTGTAATTTCATAATCGCAGACCTTTCTGTAATATAAATGATATAAGGCAAAAGAAAACCACATTTGCCCGTGGTGACTATGATTTTAACATATTCCCGGATTTTTCGCAATATCTTTTCGGAAAAGTTGTGTTTAGCGAATAGATTGATACAAAAAGAAAAAGACTGCTCTTTCAGCGAACAGTCTTTGAATTTCTTAATTTTTCAAGGATATCTTCAAAATAATCCGGTAAAGGTGTTTCAAATTCCATATATTCTCCGGTTGTTGGATGGATGAAACCAAATACTTTGGCATGAAGCATCTGCCCCTGGGTCTTAAAAGGCTGTCTGGACGGACCATAGACCGGGTCGCCGACCAATGGATGTCCAATGGACGTCATGTGTACGCGAATCTGATGTGTACGGCCGGTTTCCAGTTCACATTCCACATAAGTATAATTTCCGAAACGTTCCAGCACTTTGTAATGTGTAACGGCCGGTTTGCCGTTTTTATGGTTAATGGCCATTTTCTTACGGTCGATCGGATGACGCCCAATGGGTGCGTCTATTGTTCCCGAGTCCTCTGTCAGATTATGCCATACGAGGGTGTGATATTTTCGGGTAATGCTGTGTACCTTTAGTTGTTCCGCAATACAGTTATGCGCCTTATCATTCTTACATACAATAAGAACCCCGGTGGTATCCTTGTCAATCCGGTGTACAATACCCGGACGCATAACGCCGTTAATGGACGACAGAGAATCTTTACAGTGATACAATAAGGCGTTGACCAATGTTCCATCCATATGACCGGCGCTCGGATGGACGACCATATCCTTCGGTTTATTGACGAGAAGAACATCTTCGTCTTCATAAAGGATATCCAGAGGAATGTTTTGAGGCTCGATATCCAGGCTGACAGGCTCAGGGAGGGTCACTTCCACCCTATCCCCTTCATTTACCTTATAATTTGCTTTAACGGGCCTTAAATCGACGGTGACACGTTCGTCTTTAATAAGTTTCTGAATGTAGGAACGGGATACTCCATCCATGCGTTCGCTGATAAACTTGTCGATACGGACGGCGTTCATTTCCTTTTCAACGGTCCAGCTATTCATGGGAGCCTCCCTTTTTCGGATTTAAAAAATCAAAGTCACTGTCTTCCTTATATACAAATATAGAAACGAAAATCAATAAAAAGGCGGCAATGACCACGTACATATCCGCTACATTAAAAATCGGAAAATCAATCAATTCAAAATAGATAAAATCCACCACATAACGTCTAAAAAGACGGTCGATAAAATTGCCGATGGCACCGGCGATGACCAGCACTGCAATAAAATGAAGCCACCTGTACTTTTTTGTGTCCGGTATCCGGGAATATATCCATAAAACAACGGCAAGGATAATAACTGTTGTCACGATCAGAACAGGAATCTGTCCTTGCATGATCCCCCATACAGCGCCGCGATTTTCGTGGTAGGTAAAGGAAAGAACTCCTGGAATCAAAGGGATGCTGCCTAGCGGTTTTACATGAAAAAGCACCATATATTTCGTCCACTGGTCCAGAGCGATCAATAGAATAACTCCGATCAACGCTTTTAAATATTTCATAAACAAGCTCCTATTCCTTCGAGAATTTCATCGTCAGACACGCCACGGTCTATGAACGCATTGCCCGGCGATTGAAGAAGAATAAATTTCACTCTGCCGCCGTCCATCTTTTTGTCTGATTTTGTTGCGGAAAGAATATCCTCCGGTTTCAGCCCCTCCACTTGAACAGGAAGGTGGAAGGTCGTCAATACTTCCCGGATATCTTTACAGGTTTCATCGGAAATCAATCCCCTATGCATGGAGATTGCGGCAGCGGCGACCATTCCAAGGGCAACACATTCACCATGAAGCCATTTAAAATCTTTTAATTTTTCAACGGAATGACCGATCGTATGACCAAAATTCAAAAGGGCACGCTCCCCCTGCTCTTTTGGATCGCGTTCCACAACGCCGCCTTTTACAAGACAGCTTTCATAAATCATATGTTCCAGCGTATCATAATCCCGTTCCAGGATTAAATGGGTATGGGCTTTGATCCATTGGTAATAGGCATTGTTTTTAATCAATCCATGTTTAATGACCTCTGCCATACCGGCACAGAGCTGTCGGTCATCCAAAGTTTTTAATGTATTTAAATTCATATAGACTAAAGCAGGCTGATGAAAAGCGCCGACCATATTTTTGTACTGTTGAAAATCGACGCCGGTCTTACCTCCGATACTGCTGTCCACCTGAGATAAAAGTGTTGTCGGAAGCTGGATAAAGTCTATGCCGCGCAGATAGGTTGCTGCTGCATATCCGGCCATGTCACCGGTAACACCGCCGCCAAGGGCAATAATGTAATCCTTTCGGTCAAACTTTTCGATGATCAGTTTTTCATAGATTTCTTCAATTACTGCTAAATTTTTGCTCGCTTCTCCGGCGTCAAAAACAAAATGCGTGACTTTAGAAACAAGTCCACAGCACAGATTGGCAATTTCTTTTAAGTAAAGCGGTGCCACCTGACTATCAGTGACGATACATACTTTCCGTCCACTTACGCCAAGTTCCTGGAGCTTTTCACGAAGGTGGGCATAGGAGTGATCCAGACAGATATCATAGATTTTTTTTTCACCATTTCGAATTTCAATTGTTTTCAATCAGAACACCTCTTTCACAATATAGATGAACGAAGAAAGAGTCTGACAGACATTTTCCGGTCCGTGCAGACTCTCTGTGTATTCGTTTTGACATTATTTTTCAAAAATACTTGCAATGTCTTTGATCATAGTATCATCTTCCATGGATACGGTTTCATCCATATCATCTTCTGCTTCTTTTGCTGCATTGGCAGCCACCTGAGCGGCTGCTTCCTGATATACAGGTTTCGCTGCCGGTGCTTCGCTGACAACAAGGGAATCGACCTTTGTAAGTTCGATATTGAAAGCGTCGCTTGACAGCAATTCCATCTGGGCTGAAGCCAAAGCTTTATACTGAGATTTGTAGGATTCATATTTTTGAACCAGTTCAACTGTCATAGAGCGGATATTTTCCAGTTCCTGTTTTGCATCTGCAACGATAGCTTCTGCTTTCACACGGGCTTCCTGTTCAATAACAGCGGCATTGGTCTTTGCGGAAGCAATTGTTTCCTCGGAAGTTGTCTCAGCAAGCACGAGAGCCTTCTGAAGCGATTTTTCGATATCTTTATAACGGTTCAGACTTTCATTTAAAAGATTTGTCTTATCTTTGAGTTCCATATTTTCCCTATACAATGTTCCATAATCTGCATAAAGATTTGTCAAAAAGCTGTCTACATCTGCTTTCGAATATCCCATACCAGATTTAAAAATTTTTGCCTGTACATCAATTGGTGTTAACATAGACACTCCTCCTATACATATTTGTGTATTTCAACGATACACTTGTTTTTCTTTGATTTATTTTTACTATCTGAAAAAATAAATTTTCCCTTGTGTCGAACGGAAATCATATCGCCGTCTTTTAATGTGGCTCCATTGGATGTGTTCAGACGACTGTTTATATAGACCTGTCCGCTTTCAATCAATCCGCAGGATTGGGACCTGGACAAATGAAAAGCCAAGCTGATGACTGCATCCAGCCGCAGCGAATTGACCGTCCCGCAAATCGTTTCAAATTTCGGACGTGCAACACGCTCCGGAATTTCAATGACCTTTGCCTGAACGTTCGTATGTTTTACTTGTGTCAGTTCCTGAATAATAAAATCCCTGACTCTTTCCAGACATAATACTCTGGCTGTTGATTCCTCAATTAAAAGGTCGCCGATACAGCTTCTTTCCAGACCAAGGCCTAAAATACTTCCCAAAAAATCTCTGTGTCCAAGTTTTTCCGCATACTTTGGATAAGTCGGTCCAATTTCCAACCAGCAGACCGGAGAATCCACGGGTGTTTCTGAAAAGATGGCGATTTTACGTTCAGCAAAATCATAACCACCATAAAGTACCGGAGCAATCGGACCTTTGAAAAACTGAAGAAGCAGGCTCTGGGCATTCATATCCAAAAAATCGGTAAAACATGGCCGATTCTGATAATAGGCCCTTTCGGACAAATCATTAAAGTGTTTTAACAACATCTGTTCTTCTCTTGTCATGGTTTCTACCTCAGCGATATACATAACTGGGCGCCATAGACTACCAGAAGATACAGAATGATCGGCGACAGATCAAGTCCCCGTGTATGAAACACTGAACGGTTGAGCAGTCTGCGTACCGGAGTCAGCAGAGGATTCATAATGTCTGTCATGACTGTCTGCAGCTTTGGAAAAAAGGGCAGCCAGGTTAAAATAATATAGGCCGTCAGGGCAATTTTAATGACCTGGAAAAACCAGTATCCGATGCTTATAATATATATGAACAAATGGTCCATCTCTAGAAACTATCCTTAAAAGATGGAATGCGGATTCCAGAAGAAATTTCTTCCGGTGTGTTCCCTGAAATTTCGATAGATTCCGGTGTAATAATAAAAATATAATTGGAAATCTTTTCAATATGTCCGTTCATAGCATAACAGGAACCGGAAACAAAATCGATAATCCTCTGGGCAAGATTCATATCAACCCCTTCAAGGTTGAGAACCGCTGCCTTTCCGGATAATAAAACATCACTGATCTCACGTGAATCATCAAATATTGTAGGGCGCATGACACATACCTCTCCTCTGGAAACTTTGGATTTCATTGGGACAATCTTACCGCGGGAGGAAGATGCCGATGTTGCTGCAACCGTCTGTGAAGGCTGGAACGAAGTCTCGTGTTTCTGTGCTTTTTTTGCAGAAGATTTTGTCTCGTGTTTCGATTCCGAAGATTCTTTTTTAAACGTCTTTTTCTTTACAACCGGCGCTGGTATATCTTCAAACTCATCTTCGTAGTCATCATCAAAATCATCGTAGTCATCATAATCGTCATAATCTTCATCGTTTAAACGAATCATATTAAGAAATTTGTCAAAACCTTTACCCATGAATAATCTCCTAACTCTATAATCTACTTCGAATATATTCTTGCACCGAAGATACCCGTGCCAACCCTTACCATGGTAGCACCTTCTTCGATGGCAACCTCATAATCACCTGTCATACCCATTGACAGCACACTCATAGTAACATTATCAATGTTTTTTTCGGCAATGTCAACAGCTAATTGTTTCAAATTGCGGAAATATGGCCGGTTCTCTTCCGGGTTATCCGTAAACGGTGCAACCGTCATAAGTCCTTTAATATGGACAGAAGGAAGTTTGGAAATTTCTTCTACCATTTGAATGACTTCTTCGGTGCTAAGCCCAAATTTTGATTCTTCTTCAGCAACATTAACTTCTATCAGAATGTTTGATTCCACTGATTTTTTCTGTGCTTCCTGGCTGATCTGCTGTGCCAGACGTAAAGAATCTACTGAATGGATAAGTGTTGCTTTATCTACGATATATTTTACTTTATTTCTCTGCAAATGTCCAATCATATGCCAGTTTAACGGCTGTTGAATCATTTCCATTTTATCGCACATTTCCTGGACTTTATTTTCACCGAAGTCTTTAATGCCCGTTTCCATAACTTCGTAAATATCACGGACTGGTTTGGTCTTGCTGACTGCGATCAGCGTAACTTCCTCACGGCGTCGGCCTGCCCGTTCACAGGCGGCTTGAATACGCGCCTCGACTTCAGCAACATTTTCTTTGATCATGATTTCATCTCCTAATATACAATTTGATTTTCTGATACAGTTTCGCTGTTCAAAACAATATTGTCGTAAAGGGCCACACTGTAATTCAAATTCTCTGTCACGATACAATAATCGCTGTTCTTGTGAAGAATCTGTACAATTTCAAATTGGGTGTATCCCTTATTTACATTATAAACGCCGGGAAGCTGACCTGTGGCACCGATACGGAACCGTTCATCTTCATTTCCCGTATTAACCTTGCCGATGTAATCGCCAAGAGAAAAATCATCCATACTTACATAGAAATAATTTTCATCTTTATAATAGATGCCTGTCGTGCGGAAATCAGCAACCGTTTCACCATTCTCATTGGTTCGTTCACAATAAAATCCTTCTTCATAAGAACGATTATCCTGAATCAGGTATTCGATCGGAATCTGATAAAAATCCTTTGTCAGAAGAGCTGAAGTCGGAATTTTAAGACCATGAGCTTCCTCAAAAATAATTTCAATATCAATATAGCGTTCTGAAATATATCGGACCATGTAGTCATTTAAAGTCAGTACCCCGTAAGTACCGTCACTCCCTTGAAAAATATAAAAGTCAGATACAGTCTCTATATTATCTTTTTTAAAAGTCAGATTAACGGAGCTTACATCTGTTAGTTGAGCTGCCTGTTCAGAAGTCAGCGGAATGACGATCTCCCACTGATGGTTATGAACCAGTTTATAAGCTGGTTGCCCTGATTCTATATAAGTATAGGGATTGACCTGATGTTGTTCATAGGTACTGTCTGTTAATACTTCTTTAGTTACAGTTTCCACAGAAAGATTTTCATACCCGTCATAACTGTAAGAGACAATGCCGCTCCCGGAGGTTTGAATAACCTGACCTCCGGAGGTGTTCGCCTGATAGTCCTGAATTTTGGCATTACTGACCATTTCTGTGGAAAGGCTTTGCAGATTATAGCTCAGGGAATAGACCTGAGAAAACTGACTGTCTGTATAATTCTTAGAAAACACTGTGATCTGGTCCCGGATATCACTGTAGGCCGAAGCGCTGAACGTCCTGTTTTCAGAATCCTGAGTACTGTTGTTTTGAGGCGGATTGCTGCTCAGCAGATAAATATTTCCTGCACTGGCTACTTTATCACCTTCTCCGACATAGAAATTAATATAACCATTCCCGGAAGCATTGATAACTTCTTCATCACGGATACATACACCGGTAAAGGATGCGCTGTTGACAATCTGACCCTCTTCCACACGGCATACAGAAATTCTGTCTTTCATCAGATTAGCGACGATGGTGATCGTCAGGTAAACGAAAAGAATAATAAAAACAATAAAGCCAATATTCAATTGAAATTTAAAACTTTTACGATTATCTTCCATAATATATCCCTCTAACGGTCGTCAAAAATCTTTAATGCCGGGCCGTTTCTGTAGTCATATCGTTTGCCTTGAAAGCTTTTATGAGCTTCCATATGAGCTAAAAATTCATCCTGAAGTTTCCACCAGCTTGTCTGCCAGTTGGAGAACAGGGCTTCTGCCTCGGGAATGCGGCTAAACAAGCGCTCCACAGCAATATCCGGCGAAAGGTATTCAAGAAATGTCTGCAGTCTCAGAAAATAATCTTCTTTTGTACCGATCTCCAGTCGGCCAGTTTCAAACAGCCGGGCCATTTCTGTCTCACGAGCAATATAAAGTGAATGCGCCTTCACAAGATGATTTCCCATGATAGAGATAATTTTTGCTGTTTCGATAACATCCTCCAAAGTATCCCCCGGCAGATTCAAAATAGCATGGGTACATAAAAGAAAATCTCTTTTCTGAATCCGAAGACAGGCGTCCAGATATTCAGCCAGACCATGACCGCGTCGTATTTCTTTTAATGTATGATAATTTGCCGTCTGAAGACCAAGTTCGATGCCGATAGAAATATGACAGGTATCGGCAATCTCTTCCATCACGTCCAGATAATCTTCACGAATACAGTCCGGGCGGGTGGATATTGCAATTTCAACAATATCCGGTAACTTTGCCGCTTCTTCCATATATTTTCGCAGACTTCCTAACGGCAGGTACGTGTTCGTATAGTTCTGAAAATACACAATAAATTTTTGTGCTTTGTAGCGCCTGCGGATAAATTCCTGTGTTTTCATAAGCTGTTCTGTCACAGAAATTTCAGCAGACATAGCTTCAAAACCGGTGCCGGATTCCGCGCAAAAGCTGCATCCCTGCCCGTTCACACGGTTTGGACAGGTTACCGGAAGATTTACCGGAAGCTTATAAACTTTTGCCAAATATTGTTTTTTTAAAAAATCTGAATATTTATAGTATAAGTAATCTTTGCCCATATCATAATATTATATATGTTTTTGCGATAGATTTAAAGTCTAAATTGTTTTTTCAGGTATAATTCACAAAAAATTCGTAAATACTAGAAAGAGAAAAACAGGAGGTGGAATCATATGGAAAGGAACTGGCTTGACGTCGTTTGCCTGATTTTGATCATTATAGGCGCTGTTAACTGGGGACTGATCGGCTTTTTTAGCCTGGACATCATATCCGTTATATTTGGAAATATGTCCATGATCTCCCGGATTATTTATGCAGTTGTCGGTATTGCAGGTATCTACTCTTTGGTACTTTTCTGGAAACTTAAAGCCGAGGAATAAACGAGATGAAACACGCTTCGCGAGTTTCACTCGTTATCGCGACAGTCGCCAAATATCCGCGCAAGTGCGGCTGCCTGGCTCGTTGCTCGCGTAAATAAAAAAGGGACTTCAACCTTTTGGTTCAAGTCCCTTTTTTCATGTTTTATAAAGAGATGATAATATCGTCTTTAAAGTCGTCCGGTAAATGTTCAGCATCTACGGAAATGCTGATAACAAAATTAATATCAAATCTGGAAGAAATATCTTTCAATTTGGAAAGAACAAAGCCAATATATTCATCCGATACGGAAGAAATGGTTAAAAAGCTATCCAGATACATAGCCTCCAAATCGTGATCCTGAGAAATAAGACCACATATAAAACCTAAAAATGCGTCATATGTATCCAGTGGATACTCACTTAAATTGATCAAACGAATCTTGTTGCTCAATTCATACATATGTTTGTTGTTTTTGTCCAGATATACCACATTACCATTTGCATTTTTAACTTCTTCATTGGCTTTCTGGATTAAGTATTTTGTTTTACCCTTACCTTTTACACCTGAAATAATCTGTATCATTTTGTTCTCCTCCTCTATATGCCCTCGTCTTATTCGTGTAATAAGCCTATCCTTATTATAGTATAAGCTGACTGAAAATTCAATCTCTATTTCGGAATTTTATTCAATAGGATATTCATTTCCGAATACAATTCATCACTGTCGGAAGCTCCTAAAACAACCGAAATGTATCCTTGATTTTTTTTGTCCACCTCGTAGAGAATCAGACAACATCCGGCCTCATCGGTGGTTCCTGTCTTGCCGCCAAGGACCCGGACACTATCCGGATAATCGTAATAGTCAAGGAAGTATTGATTTGTTGTGTTATAGACCGCATCCACGGTTCCGCCGCCGGCGTCTTTATAACTTAAGTGATAAGAATTCTGTCGGATTGTTTCCTGAAAAGCGTCATACTCTAAACACTTGTCAAAGATTAAATATAAGTCATAGGCGCTGGTATAGTGATCACTGTCATGAAGTCCGCTTGGATTGACAAAATGGGTATCTACACAACCGAGTTTTTTCGCTTCTTCATTCATCATATCTGCAAAAGCCTCAACACTTCCAGCAATATGGATTGCCAGTGCATTGGCGGCGTCATTGCCGCTATATACCAGAAGGCCATGAAAAAGCTGTTCCACAGTCAGCTGGTCTCCCACCTCGAAACCACACAGTTTTGCTCCATAATCGGTAACGACCATATCCTCGGTAAAAACAACCGTTTCGTTAAAGTCAGCTTTCTCCATGGTAATCAAAGCCGTCATGATCTTTGTGACACTGGCCGGATAGACCCTGTCGTAGATATTTTTTCCGTAAATATTACTTAAGGTATCTTTTCCGGCAATCAAACCAGCTTTTGCATCAATGTCTTCATCTTCCTTCACACTTTCGGATGTTTCATCAATCGTCTCCGTTTCCGGTTCGGTTTCTGAATCAGAAGCACTTTTTTTTGTTTCGTCTGTTTCAGATTCCGATGGATCGGTTTGTGTTTCATCGGTCTCGGCTGTATTGTCTGTACTGCTGACAGCACTCGTGTTTTTAGGGAAAACAGCCAGATCCTCAGCAAAAAATGTGTAAGCATTTTCTGTAGAAGTATTGATGATCAGACTTTTACTGTTCAGTGCCGTATCCGTATAGGATTTAATCAATGGCGCCGACTGAGAACAGCCAGTTAGAAGACTTATTGTCAAAAGGCATATTGCGCCTGTCTTGATTTTTTTCATATTATTATCACCTGTTTAAAATCATTTGTAAAATTCCCGCCAGTCTAAATCGCCACGATCCAGAGCCTTGATCAGAAGTTCGGCAGTGGCCAGATTGGTAGCCAGCGGAATATTGTGATTATCACACAAACGGACAAGGGTATGTACGTCCGTCATACCGGAAGCCTGGGACGGATCTCGCATGAATATAACCAGATCAATATCGTTATTTTCAATTTGAGCGCCCATCTGCTGCTCACCGCCGAGAGTCCCCGCCAGATATTTGTGTACGGTCAGATTTGTAACTTCTTCGATCAACCGGCCGGTGGTTCCCGTAGCAAAAAGTTCATGCTTCGCAAGTATGGCGCGATATGCAATACAGAAATTCTGTATCAGCTTTTTTTTGCTTTCATTTGCAACGAATCCAATGTTCATATAATCTACCTCCTGCCTTTCTGCAAATCAATATTAATAACCAGCCCGATGCCGACCATATTGGCCAACAGGGCACTTAAACCATAACTGATAAAGGGCAACGGAAGTCCCGTATTCGGAAGCAGATTGGTAGCCACACCAATGTTGACGAATGACTGGAAAGCAATCATAGAAGCTATACCGCTGGCGATCAATCGTCCACTCATATTGGATGCATTTTTTGCAACTTTCAAACATTCAAAAACAATGGCTGCCAGAAGCAAAATGGTTATACAACTTCCAATAAAGCCAAGTTCCTCTCCGATGACGGAAAAAATAAAGTCGGTCTGCTGCTCCGATATGAAATTACCGCCCTTTACAGACGTGATTGTATTATTATTCAGCCCCTTCCCGTTAATCATTCCGGAGCCAATGGCCATAACAGAATTGTACTGCTGATTCGCCGTCGTCTGCTGATATTCGGAAGGGTTAAGGAATGCCAGAATACGGTTCAGCTGGTAGCCGTGAAGCAATACCTGAAAAGGCTGCTGGATATACCAGACGAGAAAGCCGAGTATCGGTACTGTAAACAGACAGACTCTTCCAATAAAACGATAGCTCAGTCCGCCGCAGAAAATCATCATGACAAAAATGAATAAGAACACTAGTGTGGTGGACATATTCGGTTCTTTGTAAATTAAAAATACAGGAATAATATAAATAATACCAATCATGATCAAAGATTTTAACTGGCTGATCTGGTCTCTGTGGTCCACGATCAGACGGGTCAATACAATGATCATCATAATTTTGGCAAATTCACTTGGTTGAAGTGTGCCAAAGGAACCAAGTGAAAACCATCGCCTGGCGCCATTGACATTGACCCCGAAAAATAAAACAGCCGTAAGCATCACAACAGCCATAAGGTAAATCGGCCACTGGAATTTTAAAATAAAATTATAATCAATAAAGGATACAATGACCAGTGCGATCAATCCAACGATCATACCCAAAAGCTGTTTTCTGGCATAGCCATCCGCTGCACTCTCAATAACAAAAAGCCCGAGAGTTGTTGCCGCTATGACGAGGAGCAACAGTCGCCAGTTGTACTTTTTTAAATTATAATTTAAAAAACGAAATTTATCTTCATATAAGTTCATTAACAAATCACCTTGTTTATTTCTTTAAAAGGTACCCGGGCAACGAGCATCATGGAGCCGTCACTTCGGAGTGCCCTTTCGCTTTGAAGAATGTTGACCTCCATATGGTCCACATCCACTTCCATGTATTTTGACAGAGTAAGCCCGATATCCCCCTTGATTCCATTGATCAGGTCGGCGGAACAGTCCGCTCTGTCGGAAATGAGCAATGTTTTGAGACGCTGTTTGGCGACAGCACCGGAACCCTTTTTCTTTTTCCTTTGTAATCCCGAAAACCATCCCATATATATCTCACCTACCCTCTCACGAGGAATCGTGTCAAGCGACGAAACCATCCGGTCTGATAGCGTTCTGCAAGTAATGGAACCTCCTGTCCCATCAGTCTGAGACATATATTGGCATAGGCCTGTCCGGCCATGGTGTTTCTTCCCACGAGGGGTTCGCCCTGATTGGTAGATACGACCACATTTTCGTCATCCGGTACGGCTCCGATCAGGTCAATGGATAAAATGTCCATAATGTCTTCCAATGACATCATTTCGCCATTTCGAATCATATCAAAACGAAGACGATTGACGATCAAATCCATACGTCCAATTTGCTGAGATTCCAAAAGCCCGATAATCCGATCGGCATCCCGAATAGCTGCCACCTCCGGCGTGGTCACAATGAGTGCCCTGTCGGCTCCGGCAATGGCATTCTGGAAGCCCTGTTCAATACCTGCCGGACAGTCCAGGATAATATAATCGAAATCCTCCCGCATCTGCTCTACCAACTTTTTCATCTGCTCTGGGGAGACACTGCTCTTATCCCGGGTCTGGGCTGAAGGCAGCAGAAACAGCCCCGGGTAACGTTTGTCTCGAATAAGTGCCTGCTTCAGACGGCAGGTGCCTTCAACGACATCCACAAGATTGTAGATGATTCGATTTTCAAGACCAAGAATAACATCCAGGTTTCGAAGACCGATGTCTGTATCGATCATAACGACACGCTTGTCCATCTGGGCAAGCCCCATTCCTATGTTTGCTGTTGATGTGGTTTTTCCCACACCGCCTTTTCCGGATGTAACAACGATCACTTCGCTCATATCAATTCCCTCCAATGAATTTCCCGATGTTGAAACTTCTCACAGGTTATCATTGGTATTTTGATGTTCAGGCATTAATCGGAAACCGTAGTGCCTTCAACGTTTGCGGCCTGACGTTTGCCATCGGTAGCTTCATTCTGATGGAAAACGTAGGAAAGCATATTTTTTGCCACACTTCCCGAGTTGTAGGAACCATAACCATAAGGTAATACGACCGTCACTGTAACCTCCGGGTCATCAAACGGTGCAAAGGAAACAAAAAGGCCATGGTCCGGTCTCAGGGCATTTTCCTGAGCTGTACCTGATTTACCGGCAACCTCCACGTCTAATCCGGAAAATATGGAATAGAATGATGAATTCCCGATAACTTTATACATACCATTGAAAATCGAATCCCATGTGGACTTTTTAAAGTCAATGTGATCGATAATCTCCGGCGTGTAGTCTTTGATCAACTGATCATTTGGATCAGTCAGTTTATCCAGAATCGATAAATTATATAAATCCCCTTTACTGGCCACTGCTGTAATATAGCGGGCCAGCTGAGACGGTGTATAACTGTTGCGTGCCTGTCCGATTGCCGAGAGAACCGGGTCCATATCAGACATGTTCGGGTCTGCCTCTTCCAGTTCAATACCAGAAGTACGGTCCAGACCAAACAGGGCCATATATTTCCGAAGTCTCTGAATACCATACTCGGAGTTATAGTGGTCATTTGAATCTATACCGAGACGATATCCTACTTCATAAAAGAAATAGTTACAGGATTCTTTAATGGCCTCCGTGACTTCAATAGAACCATGGCTGAACTGAGTTGACCAACAGCTGGCCGGAGTACCTACTTTATCAAAGACGATCAAATCGGTAATATAACTATCTGGTGTGATCACCCCTTCTTCCAGACCAGCTGCCGCCGTAATCATTTTAAAGGTGGAGCCAGGTGCCGTTTTTTGCAGCATTGCCCGATTGTACAGCGGAAGCGATTCATTTTCCAAAAGTGATGCAAAATAACCGGCATCACCGATCCGGTTCGCATCATAGCTCGGATACGATACAAGTGCAAGAACTTCACCGTTTTTCGGATCCGTGACCACAAGAGAGCCGGAACATGGATCCAGAGCCAGCATATCCGGAGTAATCTCCAGATTTTTTATTTTATTATATATAAATGTATATGCATCGGTCACGTTGTTGACCAGATTATCATAATCCGCATCCTTTTCAAGAACTCCCTGTTCATACAACAATTCACAGATCTGCTGGCCGCTGATCATCCCCTGGTTCAACATAGCACAGTAAACAATCTTGGAAAAACTATTATTTCCATCCAGTTCCAGTAGAATAAACTCAGTCAAAGCTGCATAAATTTGATTGGAGTCCAGAAAAGTATCGGAAATATCCAATGCAGATACCTGAACAGCATCTTTTCCGATAGCATAATGGAGATACTCATAAAGACTTGTGTTGCCTGTTGCCCACAACTGACTCGTCTCATCATCCGAGGACAATTTGGATGTATCCAAAATACCATTATTAGTAATTATATTTTCAATAAGTTCAATATATTCCCGTTCTGCTTCGGAACATCCATTATATGAATTCATATTTGTTCCGTCAAGCAGATGACGGATCGTTTCAAATTGACTGCTCTCCTGAGATTCATACATGGCATAGATGTTTTTTTCCAGTTCGGAGGCAGTTTTGTCCTTCATCCGGTCCAGATCAATAATACCATTTTTTATAAAAGCCGCGTAAACTTCATTAATATCAATACCATCACTTCCGCCGCTGGAAAGTTTTTGCAGAACAATACCTGCAATCTCCTCTTCCAGTAAATTATAGGCCTGAATCTGATAATCTTTATCAATCGTCAGATACAGATTGTTTCCCGGCGAAGACTCGATGCGTTCCGCAACTTCAAGAATACTTCCAAGACTGTCCACATAAACTGTCTGTTTTCCCTTTTGACCATGAAGCTCATCTTCAAAGTTTTTTTCGAGGCCCGTCTTTCCGACAATATCCCCGGAGGCATAATCGTCGTTTCCGGCCTGACGGTATTCTTCAAGTTCATCCTCTGAAATCTCACCGCAATAACCGGTTATATTTGAAAAGTATTTACTATTTTCATATTGACGTACATAGTCCTGTTCAATTGTTACTCCGGGAAGGTCAGCAGTGTTTTCCTTGATTTTTGCCACAAGCGTATCGCTGACGTCCGAAGTGACGGTAACAGACAGATATTGTTCATAACGCTTCATATAAAGCTCATAACGGATAGCTGCAATTTTCAATGCATCTTCTGTAGAATAGGAATCATCAATGCCAAACATGGAAGTACTGTCATCACCATGGCACATATAGTTGAACAACTCTTCCACCGTGACATTTCTCTGCTCCTCCGAAAGCTGGTCAATATTGTCTTTGCCATAAACATTCCTTATAAAGCGCAATCGGCTGTTGCCGCTGGAAGTAAATTCCATCGTTCCATCGTCATAAAGACGAATAGGTATATTATAAATCGTTTCATAACCAGAGCCTTCAATTAATTGAATTAACCGCATAATCATTTCATTCTTTTCGGCATTGGTTTCCAGCAGGGAACTATCTTCGATCGTTATTGAATTGGCCAGACGGTTATATGCCAGAATCTTTCCATTCCGGTCATAGATCGTTCCTCTGGAACTCGGCAATTCTGTTTCTTTCTGTATGCGGTATGTAAAGCTTTCCAGATAGCTTTCACCTTCGATAACCTGCAATACAAAAACTTTGTGAATGAGCAAGACAAAAAGAAATGCAAAAAATGCACCGATTACAAAGATTCTTGATTTTGTCAGATCAGAAATGAAGTTTAATATCTTTTTAATCAATACGGTTTTCACTTCCTTTTATTTCAATCTTTTTATTTATCCAGCTGATTATCCGATACAGAAAAACAGCCAGAATCAATGTGTAAATTATTTCCGGGAGAATAATCTTACGGAAATAGAAGAAAAAATCCATTCGTCCCCGTGTCAGAAAACTGGCCAGGTAGATGGCCGCACTGTAAATCAAGTCACCGACGCCGATCATCACGATTGGCAGTGTCATGTCTTCTTCATAAAAAATCTGCTGTACATAGCCGGCCATGTAGCCGATGACTGAAAGTATCAGTGCATAAAATCCAAAGTACAGCGCAAACAGAGCATCCATCAGGATACCAAAAAAGAATCCGATCAGACACCCTTCTTTTTTTCCACGAATCATTCCGATCGATACCGTACAGATGACGAAAAGATTCGGTACGATGCCACCCAAAGTCAGGTGGGGAAAAACGCCGATCTGAAGAAAATAGACCATGAATATCATAGCAACATAAAATATCAGCCGCCGCATGTCAGGACTCCTCCTCTTCTGATTCCGAAGCCACTAGGTCAGCTTTAAGCTGGGTGATCACCATGACATTTGTAATATTGTCAAAACTGACCTTGGGTGTGATATGTGCATTCTGGGATAAATTCGAACTATCCATAGATACATCACTGATATAGCCAATAACGAGTCCCGGCAGATATTTATCACTGATATATGAGGTCACGACTTCATCACCTGCGGCAATCTGAGCATCTTTTGAAATCATCTCGACGTCCAGAAGCCCATCCTGATAGAGTTTCAGGTCACCATTGACGATACATAATTCAGTGGATTTCGACAACATGCCGCTCACACTGCTCGTATCATCAATGATTGCCCGCACAGTCGCATTATTTGCGGAAACATCGGAAACAATGCCAACAAGACCGTTATCATAAATAACATTCATATCCTTTTTGATTCCGTCATTACTTCCTTTGTCGATAATAAAGCTGTTATACCAATTCCCGGCATCTTTACTGATGATCCGGGCCCCCACCATATCATAATCCGGATAGACTTCTTTCATTTTCAGAAGTTCGCGAAGAGACTCAAGCTCAGACAGATTGTTCTCCATCGAAGAGATCTTCGTATTTAACTGGTCGATCTGCTGTTTTAATTCCTCATTCTCAGTCAGCAGATCATTGACGGAACGGCTGTATTCCCGTCGTTCACCGATCCACTGTCCAATACTGTTCAGCCCTTTTTCCATCGGCAGGACAAGAGAACTGATACCGTTCTGGATATTTAGTTTTTCTCCATTATTCTTCAAACTGACACCAATAAAAACCAGACAAAGGACAATAATGAGCCAAAGCACATATCTCGGCTTCATCTGTTTTCTTTTGTTTTTATTCATAGGTTTAACCTTCTTTAACTAAATATTGCTTCTTTGACAGAAAAAGCCAGTTTGTGCAGCTTTTCGTCAGCCATAATAACACCAAGGCCATGAATCACGCTCTGATCCGGAACATCTGACATAATGACCGGGACTGTCAATGCTCTTTCCAGATACATTTCCAGGTTTGTGAGACGACTGCCCTCTCCCGTAACTAAAATTCCAAGATTGAGAATCGAACGAAGCACTTCCGGAGGCGTATGTTCAAACATATTCCTGGCTGTGCGGACGACCTGGACCAATAGCTCCTGAATCGGCCGACAAACAACCTGAGACTCAATCTTTACTTCGGCCGGAAGTCCGGAGATCAAATCCCGTCCAAGGACATTTTTAAAGGATTGGACCGTGTTTAATGCTGAACCCAGTTCCAGCTTCAGACTTTCTGCTGTTTTCATGCCTATCAAAAGGTTATATTTTTGTTTAACGGCTTCACATATAGCTTCATTCATGGCATTTCCGCCAATTTTTAAGAGACGGCTCGATACGATACCTCCAAGAGCTAATACGGAGATTTCCACCGTGTCCGCACCAAAATCAATGACCATGATTCCCGGAGTATGAAGGACATCAATGGCTTCACCGAGAACTGTCGCAACCGGCTTTTCTACAATATAAAGGTCCTTACTTTTGAACTCGGAGCCCATCGCCAGATCAAAGAAAGCACGCTTCTCTACCTCTGTAATATCGGAAGGCACGGCAAAATAGAATTCATTGCTTCGTATGAAACCATTCGTACATTTAATCTTCTTTAAAAATAAATCCAGTAAAATCTTCATATCATGAAGGCCGGCAATGACACCGTTTTTTACAGGACCGTATACACGGATGTTCTCCGGGGCCCGTTCGAACATGGCATAGGCTTCGTCACCGAAGGCCACCATCTCCGTTTTGCGGCGAATGGCGATCATGTTTTTTTCTTTCAGCACCATTCCCTGCCCTTCTTTATAAATTTTAATTGTTCCTGTTCCTAAATCCAGACCATATTTCTGTACAGCCATAGGATTCTCCTTTCATAGAGCCGACGATGTCATATAACCCTCGGCTTTTAAACTTATATATTTATCACCGGCCACAATAATGTGGTCCATTAAACGTATGCCCAGCAATTTTCCGGCTTCGAGGATTCTTCTGGTCACTGTCAGATCCGCGGTACTGGGTGTGGTGTCACCACTTGGATGATTATGTATCAAAATGATCGAGAAAGCGCCTGCCCGCAGAGCTTCCCCAAAAATGTCCCTCGGTTCTGCCATCGAAGCATTGATTGTTCCCTTGGAAATGAGCCGTTCCCCCACCAGGTGATTTTTTGAATCAAAAAGCATCATCATCAAATGCTCCTGACGATAGGAACGAAATTCGGCCATATAATACCTGGCAATTGATGCCGGTGAATTAAAGGACAACTGTTCCCGGGAGGTAAGTTTCGATAAACGGACAGACAGCTCACACAGGGCGAGAATCTCTATGGCTTTCACCCGGCCGACACCGTGAATCTCCATCAGGTCTTTTTTCGATAAGTGGTACAACTTTTCCAATCCGGAACCGGGCAGGTTCAGGCTCAGTATTTCTTCGGCCAGCGCCACCGCACTTAAACTCTGGCAACCTGTGCGCAGAATAAGGGCCAGCAGTTCAGCATCGGACATCTTATCCGCGCCATAAAGCTCAAACTTTTCTCTTGGACGTTCCTGTTCTGCCATCTCATGGATCAATGGTTTTTTTACTTGCATATCCATCACCTTTCATGTAAGATCCAGGCGATTGCTTTACATAAATATAAACAGGTACACTAATTTATACTACCATAAATTGTGTACCTTGTATACTTAAAATCTATGAATAATTTGTGATTTGTCCACGATACCGGCCTCCACAAGCTTCTCCAAAGACATCATAATTCCGTATTTGGAATGATACCAGGTAATGCCGCCCTGAAAATAAACCGCATACGGAGGCTTGATCGGACCGTCAGCGCTGAGTTCAATGGACGAGCCCTGAACAAAAGCACCGGCTGCCATGATCACATCGCTGTCATAGCCCGGCATAGCCCATGGTTCCGGATCGACAAAGCTGTCTACCGGCGCTGCCGCCTGAATGCCTTTACAGAATTTAATAACACCCTCCGGTGACCCAAGAACCACAGCCTGAATAATATCATGGCGGGATTCTGTGCCATTTGGAACCACATCAAAGCCAAGTTTCTCATAAATATTGGCTGCAAAAATGGCCCCTTTCAGGGCTCCGGCAACAACCTGAGGCGCCAGAAATAATCCCTGATAGAAAGATCGATTGACACCAAGACTGGCTCCAAGCTCTTTTCCAAGTCCAGGAGCTGTCAGTCGGTAAGCTGCCCGTTCCACGCATTCTTTTTTCCCGACAATATATCCGCCGATCGGTGCGAGACCACCGCCCGGATTTTTGATGAGTGAACCGACACACATATCCGCACCCACATCGGTCGGCTCAATTTTTTCTACAAATTCACCATAACAATTATCCACCATACAGATAATATCCGGTTTAATAGATTTTACAAAACGAATCAGCTCGCCGATCCGCGCCACGGATAACGTCGGTCGGGTCTGATAGCCTTTGGAACGCTGAATCGTTACCAGTTTTGTCCGTTCATTGATTGCTTTGCGGATATTTTCAAAATCAAAATCCCCATTCGGAAGCAAATCCACCTGGCGATAAGTCACCCCATATTCGGCCAGAGAACCTGTCTGAGGGCGGATACCGATAACGCCTTCCAAAGTATCATAAGGCTTGCCGACTGGTGAAAGCAATTCATCCCCAGGTCGAAGATTTCCGGACAGGGCAATCGTCAGCGCATGAGTTCCGCAGGTGATATGCGGACGTACGAGGGCGTCCTCTGCATGAAAAATATGCGCATAGACTTTTTCCAGCGTATCACGGCCAAGGTCATCATAACCATAACCGGAAGATGGCTGAAAATGAGCCTCACTTACTTTATTTGCCTGCATGGCCATGACCACTTTTAACTGATTATATTCTGCCACGGTATCAATGGCTTTAAACCTTTCTTCCAGACTTTTTTCAATACTTTCACAAAAGTCATAGACTTCCGGCATGATTCCGGCTGCTTTATACATTTCTCTCATTTTTGCAAACTCCATTCTCTATCGATTGTATTTAATATTTCTTTTAATATTTCCTCATCTGAGGATACAAGGCTCTTATCCAGCCACCGGACGTTCCGTTCCCGTCGGAACCAGGTAAGCTGTCGTTTGGCGAAATGCCGCGTATCCCGTTTCAAAACATAGATCGCTTCATCCAGGGTACATTTTTTTTGCAGATAAGGAATCAATTCTTTATATCCGAGTCCCTGCATGGAGACTAAAGAACTATCATACCCCTTTTTCAGAAGATTGTCTACCTCTGAAATAAGCCCGTGGTCAATCATCTGGTCAATACGTTTTTCAATGCGTTCATACAGAACCTGCCGGTCATGAGTCAGTACAAAATAGAGAAAATCATAAGGAGATTCCTTGTGACGCTCTGTTTCATTGTGGGTGGAAATCTTCTCGCCGTGCAGCTGGTAATATTCCAGCGCACGAATCACTCGTTTGACATTATTAGCATGAATCTGTTCAGCAGATTCCGGGTCCACTTCTCTCAGCTTTTCGTGGAGAAAAGCGGCACCTTTTACTTCGGCAAGTGTTTCCAGTTCTTTTCGAATCGAAGAATCCGAATCTTCTTCAGAAAAATCGATGTCATATAGAAGGGCCTGAATATAAAATCCGGTACCCCCCACCAGAATTGGAATACGCCCCCGACTGTAAATATCTTCTACGGCGGATTTTGCCAAATCTTTAAACATGGCAACGTTAAACGCCACATCGGGCTCAAGAATATCGATTAAATGATGGGGCACGCCATCCATTTCTTCCGAACGTATTTTGGCCGTACCAATATCCATATATTTATAGACCTGCATAGAATCGGCAGAAATGATCTCTCCACCGATGGATTTTGCCAGGGCTATGGATAATTCTGTTTTTCCGACAGCTGTCGGTCCTGTTAATATAATTAAAGGTTTCATATGATAATTCCATTCATTATACAATTCGTTTAAAACGTTTTTCAAGTTCTGTTTTTGTCATGGATATGATCGTCGGACGGCCATGGGGACAGGTATACGGGTTTTCGGCTCTCAAAAGTTCCTCGATCAGAGCGTCCGCTTCTTTTGATGATATGCGCATATTTCCCTTCACTGCAGCTTTGCAGGCCATCGTCGCGATTTTATCTCCTATCACATCGGTGCGCATTCTTTCAAACTCTCCTGCCAGTTCATCGAGAAGTTCGATGACCATTTCTTTTCCCGTAAAACCATACAAATCTGACGGTACTCCCCGGAGAGCATATTCTTTACCTCCAAAAGATTCAAACTCAAAACCCATTTTTTTAAATTGGTCCATGTATCGGTTCAGCAGATCCATCTCCGTCATGGATAAAGTGAGAATAATCGGTGGCTGGATCAGCTGTGTCATCGGTTGATTTTCTTTAAAACGCTTCATCAATTTTTCATAAAGCACTTTTTCATGGGCTGCATGCTGATCAATAATAAAAAGTTTCCCGTCATATTCTACGATCCAATAGGTATCAAAAACCTGTCCGATCAATTTGTGGCGCACCCGAGCTTCTTTTGTTAATAGACCGGTCTCAAATAATTCATACTGCTGTGGCTTATCTTCTACTGTCGAAACTCTCAGCGCTTCCAGACGCTTCTTTTCAAAAGGTTCCGGCAGTTTTTCTTCTGTCTCCTTTAACTCCGGCCGGATATCCGGTTTTGGGGTCGGTGTGACTTTCGGCTGTGTGACAGTCTGTGCGGCCGATCGTTCGGTTGGATGCTCGATCAGCCCCGATGTTGATCGTATAACTGGTCGTTCTATTGGCTTGGAAAGTGGTTTTGGAACGACTGCCACAGCCTGTTTAGGTTCAGACGGTTTGACTTCAGGAATCAGTTCTCTGCCAAAAAGTACTTGCCGAAGAGTTTCGTAAATAAATTTATACAGTTCCTGCCCATGGCTGAAACGCACTTCCATCTTGGTCGGATGGACGTTCACGTCCAATTCCGCCGTATCCAGAGTAAAATGGAGTATGGCAAAAGGAAATTTATGGACCATAGTAAATGTCTTATAGGCATCCTCGACAGCCTGTGTGATGACAGGACTTTTAATATACCTTCCGTTAATAAAATAATTTTCGTAAGAACGATTTCCACGACATATGATAGGCTTCCCGATAAATCCGGTCATACGGACCCCCTTCTGTCCGGCCTCAACCGGAAGCAGATTTGCTGAAATATCTCTTCCATATATATGGTAAAGAATATCCTTTAGCCGTCCGTTGCCTGACGTATGCAGGCGATTCTGACGGTTATTGATAAATTTGAATGAGACTTCCGGATGAGACATGGAAAGTCTGACCATCAGATCACTGATATAACCGGCTTCCGTTATATTCGATTTTAAAAACTTCCGTCTGGCCGGAGTGTTATAAAATAATTGACGCACAATAAAGGTTGTTCCGTCCGGACAGCCGATATCCTCCATGGATTTTTCCACACCGCCATTAATCTGATATCTGCAGCCAGTCATGGCATGGGCTGTTTTCGTCAGAAGCTCCACCTGAGCCACTGCAGATATGCTGGAAAGAGCCTCCCCCCGGAATCCAAGGGAATGAATTGTCTGTAAATCCTGAGCGGAACGGATTTTACTTGTAGAATGGCGGAGAAAAGCCATGGAAATATCATCTTTTTCCATACCACTGCCGTTATCCGTAATACGAATCAGCGAGGTCCCGCCATCCTGAATTTCCACAGTTACTGCCGTGGCTCCGGCATCGATGGCATTTTCTACCAGCTCCTTGACAACAGAGGAGGGTCGTTCCACGACCTCCCCGGCCGCTATTTTATTAATGGTTTCCCCATCTAATACCTGTATTTTTCCCATTTTATCACCGTTTCTTTATTTCGTCCTGATATTGATATAAAAGATTTATCGCTTCCAGTGGCGTCAGTCTTGCCAGATCCAATGCAGCAATCTGAGCAATGACCATCTGATCCGGGGAGGCTGCCTCCTCAACAACCTTTGGCGTTTCCTCCGGCTCGGACAGACAGGCCCCTTCCTCACTGGCAATTTCTCTGGCTTTGGCCGCAATATCTGCATCGATCAACTGCAGGACGATTTCTTTGGCCCTGTCCGTAACGGAAGCGGGGATACCCGCCAGCCTGGCCACCTGGATTCCATAACTTTTATCAGCGCCGCCCTGTATGATCTTTCGGAGGAAAATAATATCATCCCCCTGTTCTTTGACAGCAATACAGTAGTTATTTACGCCTGAAAGTCTTCCTTCCAGTTCGGTCAGCTCATGATAGTGGGTTGCAAAAAGGGTTTTTGCCCCCAGTTTTTTCTTATCACTGATATGTTCCACAACGGCCCAGGCAATACTCAAGCCATCAAAGGTTGACGTTCCCCGGCCAATCTCATCAAGAATCAGCAGGCTGTCCTTCGTTGCATTCCGGAGAATGTTGGCTACTTCGTTCATCTCCACCATAAAGGTACTCTGACCGCTGGCCAGATCATCTGATGCGCCGACACGGGTAAAAATCCGGTCCGAAATGCCGATATTCGCACTGGCTGCCGGCACAAAGGAACCCATCTGGGCCATCAGTACGATCAGAGCTGTCTGACGCATGTAAGTAGATTTTCCAGCCATATTAGGTCCGGTGATAATGGATACACGGCGTTGATTATTGTCGAGAAATGTATCGTTTGGTACAAAGGCATCATTCGGAATCATCTGTTCCACCACCGGATGCCGTCCATCTTTGATATCTATAATACCATTCTCGTTAATCTGAGGCCGGACATAGTGATTCCGTTCAGCAACGTAGGCCAGAGATGCATAGACATCCGTTTTTGCCAGTGCTTTAGCCGTTTGCTGAATCCGTTTGACTTCGCCGCCAATCCGGTCACGAATCATGGCAAATAAATCGTATTCCAGAGAAAATAATTTCTCTTCCGCCCCCAGAATCATATCTTCCAGTTCCTTTAATTCCGGTGTGATATAGCGCTCGGCATTGGCCATGGTCTGTTTTCGTGTCCAATCTTCCGGTACCAGTTCTTTATAGGAATTGGTAACTTCAAGATAATAGCCGAATACTTTATTGAATTTAATTCGAAGATTTTTAATTCCCGTTTTTTCCCGCTCTGTCTGCTCCATTTGGGCCAGCCATTGTTTTCCTTCGGTCTTGGCATTTCGGTATTTATCTACAGTTTCATTATACCCGGTCTTGATAATGCCGCCTTCTTTAATTGAAATCGGCGGTTCCTCTTCGATGGCAGTTTCAATTAATTTTGTAATGTCTTCAAGTCCATCCAGACTTTCATAAATTTCCTTCAGATCAGCCGTTTTCATATTACGGAGCAGATATTTGATCGGAGGGATCATGGAAAGTGAATTTTTAAAAGAAATCAAATCTCTTGGATTCGCGGATTTATAACTGATCTTACTCATCAGTCGTTCCAGATCATAGATCGCATTCAAATATTCGCGGATTTCATCCCGTGTAATGACATCTTCGTTTAATTCATCAAGGCTTTCCAATCGTCGTTCGATCAAATCTTTTTGGAGGAAAGGCTGTTCAATACAATTTCTTAAAAATCGGGCGCCCATAGCCGTTTTTGTTTTATCCAGCACCCAAAGGAGGGAGCCGCGCTTCTGTTTTTCACGTAATGTCTCCAGAAGTTCCAGATTTCTTCGAGTGGCCGTATCCAGGACCATAAAGCGTTCCGTGTGATAAGGAGTGATTTTTGTCATCTGAGGCAGAGCATTTTTCTGGGTTTCATATAAATATTGTAAAAGCATGCCTGCGGCAATGGTTCCCGTAGGATAATCGGAAAGTCCGAGTCCATCCAGCGATGCCACATGAAAATGTTCCTTTAATTTCTGAATACATAAGGCTTCATCTGAATACCAGCTTTCCAGGGCGGATACAGATATTCGCATTTTTTCTCCGACGTCTTCCAGATCAATACCGCACATCGGAAAATAATCATTATAGACAATTTCCGCCGGCGCATATTTTGTGATTTCATCCAGCACTTTTTTATCCGAATCCACTTCCGTCATATAGTAATCTCCGGTGGAAATATCTGCGACGCTGACGCCAAATCGCTCATCCATATAAAAAAGACACATCAGATAATTATTTTTCGTTTCATCCAGAGACTGTATACTTAAGTTTGTTCCCGGTGTGACAATCCGGATAACTTCACGTTTAACAATTCCTTTGGCAGTTTTCGGATCTTCCATTTGCTCACAGATAGCCGCCTTATATCCTTTTTCAATTAATTTACTCAGATAACCATCCAGCGCGTGATAAGGGATACCACACATCGGTGCCCGCTCTTCCTGTCCACAGTCTTTTCCTGTCAATGTGATTTCCAGTGCTTTTGATGCAATGATCGCATCATCAAAAAACATTTCATAAAAATCACCCAGGCGATATAATAAAATGCAGTCTTTATACTGTTTTTTCGTTTCCACATATTGCTGCATCATAGGTGTTAATGGTGCCATTCTTCTCCTCCGGTTTCTATAATTCTTATAACATCTTATCTTTTTCAGAAAATAATGTCAACCAAATCCACTCTCTTTCGATAAAATTCATCATCATCTGTAAAAAATGAAATTAATTTTTCTTATTCCCCACTTTTTTTGAAAAAATATTGATTTTTTATTGAAAAAAGGCTATGATAACCATAGTTTTCCATTTTTTTGACCATATTTAACCCACTGGAGTGTTTTTAGCCAGAAATGTTTAAAGCGGGGAAAGGATATAAAATGATTTTACAATTGATTAAAGAAGAAGATATCGCTGAGGTTCTCGAAATCTATGCGCCTTATGTTCAAAATACGGCGATTACATTTGAATATGAGGTGCCGTCTCTGGAAAGTTTTGCAGAGCGTGTCCACCACTATACAGAACAGTATCCATGGATTGTCGCAAAAGACCATGGCAAAATCGTAGGCTATGCCTATGCCTCCCTTTATCGCAGCCGCGAAGCCTATCAGTGGTGCTGTGAACTTTCAGTCTATCTCCGCCCGGAGGTTCAGGGAAAGGACCTTGGCCGCACACTTTACTCCGCATTGATGGACTTACTGACACTTCAGGGCTACTACATGGTTTATGGTGTGATCACACTGCCAAACGAAGCCAGTCTTGCGCTGCATAATCAGCTCGGTTTCTCCATGGACGGTATTCAGGAAAATTGCGGCTTTAAATTGGGAAGCTGGCATCATACAGCGACCATGTCAAAGCCACTGCGAGATTTTGACCCTCCCCTCTCCGAACCGAAATCTATTCACGAACTTTCGAGCGATGTGATCGATGCTATTCTCAGTAAAGGGCCGCTGCATCTATGATTTTAAAGCCATAAAAAAGACCGCTGTTCTATAAATCCTTCATATCTATAGAGTAGCGGTTTTTTTCAGTTCGTATCTTTATACGTTAAACAGTAAATCGCCGTAGGTTGGGAAAGGCCATACGGATTTATCTACAAGCATTTCCAGAGCATCGGCTGGCTCACGCAGTTCAGACATTGTTGTAAATACTTCATCACGATAAGCAATAGCCTGAGCTTTCGGCTCTTCAATGGAAGCCGCCTTATCTGTTGCAGCTTCCAGTTTTTCCAGAGCGGCATTCATAGCTACCAGATTCTTGGAAATATCAGCAAGAGACGCTTCCTGTACGGAGGCATCCGCACCAACAGCTTTTACAGCGGCTACGGACTGGGCCACAGTCGTTGTATATTTGATGACTGCAGGGATGATTTCTTTCTTAGTCATATCGATCATCGTTCTTGCTTCGATATTAATCGCCTTTGCATAAGTTTCATAACCTACTTCCTGACGGGAAGTTAATTCTACACGTGTCATGACTTTATGCCTTTCAAACAATTCAACAGCATATTCTTCAGTCAGACATCCGAGAGCATCTACCATGTTCTTGATGTTTGGAAGTCCTCTCCGTTCTGCTTCTTCCACCCATTCTTCGGAATATCCATTACCGTTAAAAATAATACGGATATGCTCACCGATCCATTTTTTTGTCAGATCATGCGCCGCCATGATCGGATCATCGGAGGCTTCCAGAACATCTGCAGCCTGACGGAGCGTCTCAGCAACAATTGTATTTAAAACTGTATTTGGGTCAGCGATGGATGCTGTGGAACCTACCATACGAAATTCAAATTTATTTCCTGTAAAAGCGAATGGTGATGTACGGTTACGGTCTGTTGCATCTTTCATAAAAGATGGTACTGTGGAAACACCGACATCCAGTTTTCCACCAACCTTGCTGGAAGTTGCTTCACCCTTTTCACAAAGCTGATTCAACACATCTTCCAACTGTTCTCCAAGGAAAATAGAGATGATAGCCGGGGGAGCTTCGTTGGCACCAAGACGATGATCATTGCCAGGGTTTGCGGCAGATTCGCGGAGCAGCGGTGCATATTCATCAACAGCCTTCAAAATAGCAGATAAAATCAAAAGGAACTGTTTGTTCTGATGTGGTGTTACACCCGGGTCTAAAAGGTTTACACCAGTATCTGTAGACATAGACCAGTTATTGTGTTTACCGGAGCCATTAATACCTGCAAATGGTTTTTCGTGAAGCAGGCATACAAGATTATGACGAAGCGCTACTTTTTTCATGGTTTCCATGATTAACTGGTTATGATCTGTAGCAATATTGGTTGTATTATAAATCGGAGCCAGTTCATGCTGTGCCGGAGCAACTTCATTATGCTGTGTTTTTGCCGTAACGCCGAGTTTCCAAAGTTCTTCATTTAAATCATTCATATAGGAAGATACACGCTCTTTGATGCTTCCGAAATAATGGTCATCCAGTTCCTGTCCTTTCGGAGCCGGAGCACCGAACAATGTACGTCCTGCAAAAATTAAGTCTTCACGCTGATTGTATGTATCTCTGTCTACAAGGAAGTATTCCTGTTCCGGGCCCACACTTGTTGTAACTTTTTGAGCTTCTGTATCGCCGAAAGCACGAACGATACGAAGGGCCTGAACACTTAAAGCTTCCATGGAACGGAGCAATGGGGTCTTTTTATCCAGAGCTTCACCGGTGTAAGAACAGAAGATAGTCGGAATGCAGAGTACCGTACTTCCACTTGGTGTTTCATGGACAAAGGCCGGAGATGTACAATCCCATGCTGTATAGCCTCTGGCTTCAAATGTTGCGCGAAGTCCACCGGAAGGGAAAGAGGAACCATCCGGTTCACCTTTAATCAATTCTTTTCCTGAGAACTCAAGAATGACACCGCCATCGTCTGTAGGTGAAATAAATGCATCGTGTTTTTCAGCGGTAATTCCTGTCAAAGGCTGGAACCAGTGAGTATAATGGGTAGCACCTTTTTCAATTGCCCAGTCTTTCATCGCATTGGCAACAACTTCGGCCACATGGCTGTCAAGTTCTCCGCCTACGGAAATAGTCTGTTTTAATTCTTTGTAAATTTTCTTCGGGAGTCTTTCTTTCATGGTTGCGTCATCAAAAACGTCTGAACCAAAAATTTCCGCTACATCAATTTTTTTTACCATTGATAATTCCTCTCCTCTATCATTTTTTTGATTCTAAGTAAAAAAAGGTGCTCTCCACGAATAGAGAACACCTTTGCTCGACTTCGTGTATAGATTAGCATACTCCGGCGAAAAAATAAATATATTTTTATAAAAAAATTGATTTTTGTTAATTTCTCATAATTCCGTCGGAAGGACCATTCAATTTTTCGTGAAATTTTCAGGTTCACCCATATAATAAAAATTCTTACAGGATGTCAGACGAACAGGGATGAGTTTGCCGATCATGGAGACATCACCTTCAAAATGAACGACGGTATTATTGCTTAAGCGTCCTGTGACCAGCCTTTTATCCTGACGATTGATTTCTTCCACAAGGACCTCCTGAACCGTACCTTCATGGCGGCTGCATACCCGTGAGGCAATGGTCTGAACTTCTTCCAGAAGCCGGTTAAACCTGTCTTTCACTTCTGCTTCAGACACCTGGTTTTCCATCACCGCCGCCGGAGTACCGGTGCGTTTGGAATAAATAAAGGTATAGGCGCTGTCATAACCGACTTTGCGTACCACGTCCATCGTTTCGAGAAAATCTTCCTCGGTTTCTCCCGGAAAACCAACAATAATATCTGTTGTGAGGGATATGTCGGGACAGGCTGCCCGCAATTTATCTACCAGAAGAAGATAATCTTCTTTTGTATATTTTCGATTCATTTTCTGTAAAATCTTTGTGCTTCCGGATTGAAGAGGCAGATGGAGATGACGGCAGATCTTTGGCTCTTCAGCCATGACCTGAATGAGTTCGTCGGATAAATCCTTCGGATGGGACGTCATAAAGCGTATCCGGAGCAGACCAGGGATGCGGCAGATTCTTCGAAGAAGTTCGGCAAAGCTGACCGGTGTCTCCAGATTTTTTCCATAGGAATTCACATTCTGTCCGAGAAGCATAACTTCGACAACACCGTCGGCCACGGCGTTTTCAATTTCCCGGATAATATCTTCCGGCTGGCGGCTCCGCTCCCGTCCCCGCACATATGGTACGATACAGTAGCTGCAAAAATTATTACAGCCATACATGATATTAACGCCCGTTTTAAAAGCGTATTTTCGGTCATTCGGCAAATCTTCCACGATTTGTTCCGTATCCTTCCAGATATCGATGACCATCTGGTTTTCTGTAAGCCGCCGGTAAATCAGCTCGGCGAACTTAAAAATATTATGCGTTCCGAAAATCAGGTCCACATGACGATAGCTTTTCTTTAGCTTTTCTACCACTTCCGGTTCCTGCATCATACAGCCGCACAAAGCGATCAGCATGGATGGATTTTTCTTTTTTATCTGCTTCATTTGACCAAGGCGTCCATAAACACGCAGATTGGCATTTTCTCTTACTGTGCATGTATTGTAAATAACAAAATCTGCATTTTCTGAGTCAATCATTTCATAGCCGATTTTTTCAAGAATTCCTGTAAGTTTTTCTGAATCTCTGGCATTCATCTGACACCCAAAGGTGACTACCGAAGCTGTCAGTGGCCTTCCAAGCTCTTTCACCTGTTTCTCTACCCACTGGCGGCACTGTTCCATATAATAATATTGGCGTTCTGCTTCCGTAAGATTTTCTGTTAACATAGTTCCCCCTGTGTATATTATGGCCGGATCTGGCCATTGCCATAAATAATATATTTTGTCGTTGTCAGTTCCTTCAATCCCATTGGTCCCCGGGCGTGAAGCTTCTGGGTGCTTATACCGATTTCAGCCCCAAATCCAAATTCAAAGCCATCGGTAAAACGTGTGGATGCATTGACATAGACTGCCGCCGCATCCACCTCATCAAGGAATCGGCGGGCATGCTCATAATCCTTTGTTATAATGGCCTCTGAATGTTTGGTGTTATATTTATTAATGTGAGCAATGGCTTCGTCAAGATTTTCGACAACCTTTGCCGAAAGTATATAGTCCAGATATTCCCGTCCCCAGTCCTCCTCAGTCGCCGGTACGATCTGACCGTTTAACCGGCAGCAGTTTTCATCACCGCGGATTTCCACATGTTTTCCGAAAAGCCGTTCACAGATGGCCGGAAGCACCTGTTCCACAATATCTTTATGAATCAACAGAGATTCACATGCATTGCATACGCCGGTCCGCTGTGTTTTTGCATTATCTATAATATTCACAGCCATCTCAATGTCCGCACAATCATCCACATAAATATGACAGTTGCCTGTGCCCGTTTCGATGACAGGCACTGTACTGTTTTCCACAACCGTCCGAATCAGTCCGGCGCCGCCTCTCGGAATTAGAACATCCAGATATTCATTCATCTGCATGAGCTTCTTCGCCGTTTCTCTGTTTGTATCTTCCACAAGCTGGATCGCATCCGGCGTCACACCACAGAAATCAAGCATATGACGAATGACAGATACGATAGCTTTATTCGAATGGATGGCGTCACTGCCGCCCTTTAAGATAACCGCATTGCTTGTTTTAAAACAAAGGCCGAAGGCGTCCGCCGTTACATTTGGACGGGATTCATAAATAATACCGATAACGCCCAAAGGTACGCGTTTCTTTCCGATTTCAAGACCGTTTGGCCGGATTTTTGCTTCCAGAATTTCCCCGATCGGATCTTCCAGAGCGATTAAGGAAATTAATCCCTCAGCCATAGAATGGATGCGCTGTTCGGTCAATGCCAGCCGGTCCACAAGGGATTCTGTCATTCCCTTTTCCCGGGCAATGCGTACATCTTCTCTATTTGCCTTTAAAATTGCTTCACTTTCAGCCACAAGACCGTCGGCTACAGCCCGGAGACATTCATTTTTTTTCGTTGAGTTTAATTTAAGCAGTTCCCTCTCTGCCTGTTTTGCCTGAATTCCCAATGTTTCCAATGTCATTTTCCACTCATCCTTTCCATTAATTTTGTTTCTGTAGCAATATAATCCAGCGGATAATCAACGGTTTCACAAGGCACTTGCTCCAGCATTTGGAAGTCAAAAGCCACACCACAGCTATGTAAAGGACAACCGGACAGATATCGGTCATAGTAGCCTCCGCCGTATCCAAGACGGTAAAACCGTCTGTCAAAAGCCAGACCTGGAACGATGATAAGACCTGACTGACAGAAATTCATCGGCAGACAGTCCGGTCCCGGTTCCAAAATTCCCATATACCCCTCAACAAGCTGTTCCATAGATTCTATTCGATAAAATTCCATTCGTTCTTTTGAAAGCACTTTGGGCAGTGCCAGTATTTTCCCATCAGCCAGAATCCGGCGGTTAACCTCCCGCGTATCCACTTCACTTCGAAAGCTGGAATATGAATAGACTACCGGAGCCTGACGGAAAATATCATGCTGGCAAAGCCGGTCAAATATGCGCTGACTCGACCGAAGTATTTCTCCGTAATTCAGCCGGTTCCGGCAACGACTCATCTCTTTTCGTAATGCCTTTTTATCAAGCATTTTTTTCTCAGTTTCCATACTTCTCCTGATGTTTTTTCTTTAAATCAACAATGGTGCCGTCGGGCTGCTGAATCTTGATCGTATCCAACTGGCCTTTCAGATTGTTCCGCACCGATTCCAGAAAAGCACTGCGAAGGGCCGCCTGCTCTCTTCGCTCTTCTGTAGTCAATCCTTCCGGCGTTTTAGATTTTTTATAGAGTTCATTAATTCGTTGAATATCTTTCTCTGTCACTAATGTCGTTCCTCCTCAATATATCGTTTTAAATCAAAATCCTCATTCTTATGTGCTAAAAACAGTGTGCCAATGGATTCGCCGTAGACGATGCCATGGATACTGCGGAAATCTTTTCCGTTTGCAATGATCATATCGCATCCCGCATCGGTGGCGATCCGTGCCGCATCGATTTTTGTCACCATACCTCCGGTACCGAAATCACTGCCGGAGCCTTTAGCCATATTGTACAGGCTTTTATCGATTTTTGGAACACATTCAATAAATTTTGCTTCCGGATTTTTGTTTGGGTCGTCTGTATATAAACCATCAATATCCGACATAAGGATGAGCAGATCCGCACCGGTCAATGCAGCTACCACCGCGGACAAGGTATCATTGTCTCCAAATTCAATCTCATCGGTAGATACGGTATCGTTTTCATTGACAATCGGGATAACTCCCATTTTAAGCAACTGGTCAAAGGTATTTCTCGCATTAAAAACACTTTTTTCCCGAATGATCGTATGTTTTGTCATCAATATCTGAGAACTGACCTGATGGTATTCATTAAATAAACGCTGATACAGACCAATCAGAGCGCCCTGACCAACGGAGGCACAAGCCTGTTTCATGGGTAATGTGGAGGGACGTTCATTTAACCCAAGCACTTTTCTTCCGGCGCCGATGGCTCCGGAGGAAACAAGGACAACTTCCTTTCCCTGGTTCCGCAAATCACATAAAATGCGTACCAGCTGTTCCAGTTTAAATAAATCTGTTAATCCGGTTTCCTCATGGACAAGAGACGATGAACCGACCTTGACCACAATACGTTTTTTCTGCTTCAAAGAAGCTCTGTCACACATATTTGATTCCTCCACTTATCTTTTCTTCTGTTCCTTATATGACTCGTCCATCGGACGGTAAACTTTCCTTATGGCCTCGGCAATCCGAAGACCATCCATGGCTGCCGATGTAATACCACCGGCATACCCGGCACCTTCACCACAGGGATAGATCCCTCGGATTTCCGATTGGAGTTCCCCGTCTCTTTCCATGCGTATCGGAGAGGAAGTCCGGGTTTCTACGCCGGAAAGAATGGCATCTTTCCGGTCATATCCCTGAATCTTATCCCCAAAGGCTTCGATAGCTTCTTTGAGGCTTTCACAAACATAAGTTGGAAGGCAGCGATTCAGATCGGCAAAAGTAGTCGCTCCCTTATGTACCGGTCTTACTTCACCAAAATCCTGAGAAACCCTGCTTTCGCAAAAATCACCATATAACTGAACAGGAATCCGGCCTTTTCCTTCCGTGTAAGCCCGCTGTTCCCAAAATCGCTGAAACTCCACACCGGCCATCACATCATCCGACGGAAAATCTTCGGGTGTCACCGTAACAATGACCGCGCTGTTGGCGTTTCCCGAATCCCGTCCGTGGTAACTCATTCCATTGACCACACAGCCGCCTTCCTCAGATGAAGCGTTGACCACATATCCGCCGGGACACATACAAAATGTATAGACACCTCGCCCGTTGGAGGCAGTATACGTCAGTTTATAGGCAGCACTGCCTAAAATATCATCTCTGTCCATACCATATTGGGACTGGTTGATCATCTCTTGCGGATGTTCAATCCGGACGCCGATGGCAAAGGATTTTGCTGTCATTGGCAGGCCTCGTTCTTTAAGCATCTGAAATGTATCTCTGGCGCTGTGTCCTACGGCCAGCACAAGACATTCACAATCTATCCAGCTATGATCATTGACACAGACAGACGTGAGCCGCCCTTTTTCTGTACGTATGTCTGTCAGTTTGGATTCAAAACACACCTTACCGCCAAGAGCGATGATTTCTTCACGCATCGCTTTGACGATATGACACAGCACATCCGTGCCGATATGGGGTTTATTTACATAGAGAATCTCAGGTTCTGCTCCAAATTCCACAAAAAGCTCAAGTACCTTTCGATGACGGCCAAAAGGGTCCTTTACCAGAGTGTTTAACTTTCCGTCTGAAAAGGTTCCGGCGCCGCCTTCTCCAAACTGAACATTGGTGTCCGGCTGAAATTCTCCGGTTTCCCAAAACCGCCCTACCACATCCTGACGCCGCTCAACATCCATGCCCCGCTCTAAAAGAATCGGCCGATAGCCATAGCGAGCCAGCATCAATGCACAGAATAGTCCGGCCGGACCACTGCCTGTAATAACGATCGGATGCTTCAGCAAACCCTCGCCGGCTTTCGGAAATTCATACGCTTTATATTCAATCTTTTGTATATTTTTATTTCGATTCCGTTTAAGGAAAGCATTTTCATGCTTTAATCTAACATCCACCGTATATACGGACATGATCTCATGTTTTTTTCGGGCATCGATGGATTTTTTATAAATTCTCCAGGACAGCATTTCCTGCTCCTGTATATGTAATTTCTTTAAAAGCGTTGTATATATTTTACTGTCCCCATCCCTGTAGGGAATTTTAATCTGTCCGATACGAAGCATGACATTCCTTTCCGGCAGCACTACCGGCCAGACAGCCGGTGGCCCATGCCCATTGAAGATTATATCCGCCGCAGATACCGTCCGCATCCAGCAGCTCGCCGATAATATATAAGCCGGGATGGATCAGAGATTCACAGTTTTCCGGTCGTATTTCCGCCAGATCCACACCCCCGGCACATACCTGAGCCTGAGCAAAGCCCCTGCTTTCAATGATTGTTGCCGGAAAATGCTTGCATATTTCTGCCAGATACTCCATCTTCGGCAGTCTGCTCCCCTGTCCGCCGGCTAACTTGATACATTCGTGTATGAGCTTGCGATTTAAAAGTCCGGTCTCAAACACTTCACCAGGACGCCCCTGGAAATGATTTTTCCGTTCTCTTAAAAACTGTGCCAGCTGCTCTTTCGTCCAATCTGGAAAGAAATCTAACATACAGACGACTTTACGCCCATAAAGCAGGCCATAGGCCGCCTGTCCGCTGAGCTGGAACACGGGAATTCCTGAGATACCATAATCTGCCAGCTGCACCTCTCCCCGATGCGCATCAACCATTTTGCCATCAATAAATAAACTTACTGAGGCCTCTGACCGTATTCCGGTCAACGCCTTATAGACTCTTTCCTTCGCCTTAAGCCCTGTCAGCGCCGGGACGACGGAGATCACAGAATGACCAAGGTTCTCTGCAAGGCCATAGCCGCTGCCATTGGAACCAAGCTTTTCCGAAGCTTTTCCGCCGCAGGCCAGAATAAGCCGACGACAATGAAAGGTTTCTCTTTCGGATATCACCTGGAAGCCTTTGCCTTTTGTCTTTATATTCTGAACATCCGTGTCCGTCAAAATGGTTACATGGAGACGTTCTAATTCGAAGCGCAGCGCATCCAACACCGATGCGGCCTGCATGGAATTCGGATAGACATATCCATCCTTCTCTTTTGGAAGGATTCCAAGTTCCATAAAGAAATCTTCGACTGCCTTTTCATCAAAACGATGCAGGATAGTTTTGACAACTGACGGCTTTTGGCTATGATAACATTCACCGTTCATCCATCTATTTGTATAATTGCATTTTCCATTGCCCGTAGCCAGCAGCTTTTTACCTGCTCTTGGCATTCGTTCCAAAATAAGGACCGACGCGCCCTGCCGGGCAGCACAAATGGCGGCAGCCATACCCGACGCGCCGCCGCCGATGATAATAATGTCTGATTTCATCAAAAAAATCTCCTGAATCTGATATTAATAAACATCCGTATCCCATGATACCATGTTTTTACGATTCGGAAAAGACTCTTATTTCTTAACTGGAATAGTTTTGTAAAAAACTATACAGCTCTGTCTCATCCTTCATTTCCTTTCCGGAAAGAATTTCACACCGCAGATCAATAGGCAGATCCCCAAGTTTAATGTCTGGGTATTCAAAAACTGTTTTACGGTCACTATAGTAGATCACGATACGTCCCTGACGATAAATGACATAGTATTTTTGATAATTCTCGTCAGGATAATAGGTTTTTCTGAGAACAACTTCATTCGTAGAGTAAGACTCGATATCAAAGCTGACAAGTCCGTTTTCCAGTTCGTTTAATGGCAGATCTGTCATATAATCGTTTAATTTGGACAATAGCTCTTCCCTTTCCAACCCCAGATACATGGCCGGCATTGGGCTCTCATCCATCACTTTTTCTCCGGTTTTCAAATTCAATGTCTCCGTTACAAGACGTGTTTCCGGTAAAATAAAATTCTCTTTTCCTGCGGTCACAGGAAGTACCTCCGGCATTTCGTCGGTCCGAACCTCCGACAATGGCCAGGCAAAGCATAAATAGCCACCGCCATAAGAGAGGGCAATGACAAGCAGCCACAAGAATAGGCAGATACATTTTCTCTTCATGGTTTCACCCCTTTGAAAAAAGTATCTGCCTTTTTCTGATTTTTATTCACTTTTACTTCTATAAAAGATGCATCCGATATAAAAACCGTACAATGGCATCCCCCTTCGGGAAAGCATACAGCTCTTCTTCAGTCACACCATGGGTGATGACCATCAGCACCGCATAAATAACAACAGCGACCAGCACAGCGATCAATGTGGAAACCGTATTGGAATGGATTAAATATAAACATCCCCGATACACAAAATAAGTACCTGCTCCCATCACCGCTGAGGCTATAGCAGGAGCACCGGCCATCTTAACTATATCCAGCCGGTAATTGACCAATTTTGCCAGTGAACGCAGATTCAGCACGCACATGCTGAAGGAAAATACAATATTTCCATAGATCAATGCAAAAATATGTAAGTCGGCAAAGGCCAGAAGCACAACGGTAAAGACGACATGAATTCCCAGCGAAATGGCTGCATTGATCACCGGAACGCGCATATGGTTACTGGCCTGTAAAATGGTTGACGTCAGTGTTGATAATGCATAAAAGATAATGGTCACTGCACCAACAGTCAGCATACGTCCCGGAAGGGTTGTTGCATCCCGGAACAGCATCTGCATGATCGGACCGCCCATGACAGCCACCCCCACCGCACACGGCACGGCGATCAGCATGGTCAGTCGAATGACCGTATCCATCTGCTCCCGAACCTGTTCATGACGGTTCAATGCGATAGCGCCTGCGATTCCCGGCATCATAGCCACTGTCAAAGCAGAAGTGATACCAAGAGGCAGGTTGATCAAAAGCTGATATTTGGAACTGTAAATTCCATAAAGTGAGCTGATAAAAGATGATTGATATCCAATGATCTTTAAAATGTTACTGAACAAGGCTGAATCCAACAGACTGCTGATCTGATAGATAGAAGATGTCAGCACCAGAGGAATAATGGTTAGGCCAATCATCCGATAAATTGTTTTGTTTTCCAGAAGTTTCTGAGTCGGATCTTTTTTCATCCGCCGTGCCAGTTGAGGCCGATAAGATGAATAGACCAGATACAGGAACACGAGGCTGGAAACAGCTCCCATGAAAGTACCGAGTGTACCTCCGGCGGCGCCAAAAGCCGCCCCTCTGGAAATCAAAATAGCTGCGGCGGCCACGGATACGACCGCATTAAACAACTGTTCAACAACCTGTGAGAAGGCTGTCGGGGCCATATTTCCAAGTCCCTGGGTATAACCTCTGAATACCCCCATCACCGCACAGACAAAGACTGTTGGAGCCAGAACCCGAAGCGCCGGAGCCACTTCTGTAATGCCCCCGAACATGACCATTGATATCCAGCGGGCACCGACAAATGTGAAAAGTGCCAATGTTCCGCTTAAAACTGCTGCAAAGATAATGGAACACTTAAATATAGCCTGTGCATTTTTATACTCATGCCGCGCCACCCTGGCTGCCGTCAGTTTCGATACGGCGACCGGAACCGCATTGGTTGCGAGAATGACAAGAATCTGGTATACCTCAAAAGCAAATCCATAATATCCCATTCCCTCATTTCCCACAATATTTGTCAGTGGAATTCGATAAACAATACCAATCAAACGCACGATAAGCGAAGCAATCGCCAAAACACTTCCCTGGACGATCAGATTTCTGCCAGCGCGTTGTTTACTGTTGCCCATAGCACACCTCTTTCATGATGTCTTTTTTAGGTCCCTTTTATTTTGACTCACAGGTGACCGATAATTCCGAAGGCACTACGGCGATATAGGATTTTCCGACATTTAAATAAACCGGGGTGCCATCTTCATAATAATAAGCCGTCCGGTCGCCCTCTGTCTCACGTTCCCATGTGATCTTAACGGCTTTTCCGTCGGTGATCACAAGACCGCTGCCACTGCCGATGAGTTTGTAATCCTGATGATCCTCACCGCTGATAACACTTCTTTCAGCATACTGAATGATCAGATTTTTAAATGTGAGCTGTTTATTATTTTCCACATCGATATGGGGTTCACCATACTGGAAACGATAGTATAAGCCGTCCTCTTCATTGTATTCAAACCATGGGTTATTGACATTAAACGGCATGGTCACTTTTTCAGCCGTATCACCTGTTTCAGGCACAATATCCTCGTCATTGAAGTTCAAACGGCCTTTGTAGTTTTCCGGATAATCCCTGCTGATCCCTGTGGCTTCCAGTCCGGCCAGAAGCCCGTCTTTCGAAGAATAGACGTTATGCGGAGCTTCCCTGTCGCCTGTACGGTAAAATACGGCTTCACTGTAGCCAGACAGACCACTGATCGTCGGATATCCCTGATTGATCCGTTCTTCCGCAAAGATAGACTGTCCGAAATGAGTATAAATCGCATCATCATCCTGAGCCAGATCCATATAATAATGACGGGCACTTCGAATCGAACCCACTTTATTCAGATCTTCTATATTCTGGAATTCGCACATTAAACGGGTGATCCCTGATTCCACCAGGCATTCATACATGATCTCCGCCTGACTGATTCCGCTCTGCGGAATCGCTTCCTGGATATTATTGATCATAATAGCAAATGGTCGCTGTGAACCGATCGCCTCATCGACCGTTTCACCGGTCAGATAACTATACATCTGTCCTTCCGCCAGTTCTGGTCTCGTCTTTTTTGTTTTCTGAACAGATTCAGTTTCAACAGACGTCGTCTGTGTTTCTGTTTCGGTTGCTGCTGTTGTTTCTGTCTTGCTGCCGCAGGCTGTCAGACCGAGAAGCATACTCAGGCCAAGTATTGCAATAATTCCTCTTTTTTTCATAATAGACACACTCCTTTATCTGTTGTATTTAACGATATAAGCCCAGGGACGCCAAAATCGTCTCCTGCTTTTCTTCCATGTCAATACGCTCATTCTCTTCCATGTGATCATATCCGAAAAGATGGAGCATACTGTGGGCTGTCAGGAAGCCCAATTCCCGTTCTTTGGAATGGCCATAGGTTTCGGCCTGTTCAATGACCTTTTCTACGGAAATAATAATATCTCCGAGAATCAATTCCCCCGAATCCGGATCAAAACAATCTTCGGCAGACATGGTCTCCACCACAGAAAAATCTCCCGGCGTTTCGTAAGAGATCATCGGAAAAGATAACACATCGGTCGGTCTTGCCAGATTCCGATATTCTTCATTGATCACCGCAATTGACGCATTATCTGTTAAAATCACATTCACTTCCGCTGCATAGGGACATTGGTGAATCTCCAAAGCCTTATCGATCACTTTTGTGATGACCGTTTCAACATCGAAGCCAAGCAAAAGCTCTGTTTCATATTCTATATGAATTGCCATAATTTATCAACTCCTTTTCGACTTTTTCAGACGAGAAGCTCTCTGTGCCCTCTGTTCATACTCATCATAGGCCTTTACAATTTTCTGTACCAGCGGATGCCGCACCACATCTTTACTGGAAAGCATACTGATACCGATATCATCAATATTCTTAAGAACCTTTAAGGCCACATCCAGTCCCGAACTCTGTCCGGCTGGCAGATCTTTCTGACTCAGGTCCCCGGTGACGATCACCTTTGAACCAAAACCCACACGGGTCAAAAACATCTTCATCTGGGCCGGAGTAGTATTCTGAGCCTCATCCAGCACGATGAAAGAATTATCCAGTGTACGGCCGCGCATATAAGCCAGGGGCGCCACTTCAATAAGTCCTTTTTCCATATTCCGCAGATAAGCATCTGCCCCCATGATCTCATAAAGTGCATCATAAAGAGGTCTCAGGTAGGGATCAATCTTACTTTGAAGATCACCCGGAAGAAATCCAAGCTTCTCTCCGGCCTCAATGGCCGGCCGGGTCAGAATGATCCGGTTGACTTCGTTGTTTTTAAATGCTGTGATCGCCATAGCCATGGCAAGATAGGTCTTGCCGGTTCCTGCCGGTCCAATCCCGAAAACAATCATTTTTTTTCGTATCTGATCCACATAAGCTTTTTGGCCAAGAGTTTTCGGCTTGATCGGTTTCCCATTGACTGTATGGCAGATCATATCCTGATTCAAAGTGACGATTGAAGATTCCTTATCATCAAAAGACAGAGATAAGGCATAGTCCACACTTTGTTCGCTGATCGGCTCCCCCCGTTTTGAAAGTTCCAGCAGATTGAGAAATACACTTTTCCCCTTGGCAACGTGACCAGATTCGCCGATTATTTTGATCACATTGTCACGGACAATGACCGTAACATTCAATGTACGCTCGATTTTTTTAATATAAACATCATACTGTCCAAAGACATTCCGGGTGTGTTCTGCCGGAATATCAATCATCGTTTCCGTTATACTCATCTGTCTCTCCAATCTCATCATATTGAGTATCTTCCGGGAGAATATCCGTACCTTCGCCGATCGGTTTGATCAGAACAAAATTTCCGGCAGCTTCCACCCGGTCCTCATACATTAATATTTTAACATTATTTTCTAGAATTTGTACCCCTTTTTCCTCGAATTCATGAATTATATCCGACAATTCACTTTCCGCACGGGATTTGAGTTGGGAAAATGACGTCCAGGAGGGAATATTCGTGTAAGGCCGAAAGATGTCTGCCTGGACATAAATTCCCGGCCACCAGTTATAAAATTCTGTCAGATGATCGTAACTCATCTCTCCGTCATTTTCATAGGGATTTTTCCCAAAGGTCACTGTGTGCCCACCGATAGAAAGGGTAAATTTTCTGACAGCCCGGCCATAGTTCCGGCTTTCCTGAGATGCCGGATAGGTTTTCGAATAATTTTCTGTCACTTTTGCCCATATATCTCCATCTGCACCAACCGGAATGGATTCAGCCACGGTCATGGATTCATCGAGGATCTCCATGACTCCATCGATCAGTAATTCTCCTTTCCGGACAGTATTTCCGATCGTCACCTCAGGGACGCCGCTCCGGGTGACCATAGATACGATTTCCCCTTCTTCTGAAGCGCATATATACCGGGGCAGCACCTGTTCTCTGGCCGATGCATCATATTTGACCATCTCTTCCAGTGCGACAATCAGGGAAGTTCCTTCCATACGAACAGATACCCAGGAAATATCAGGAAAGGTCAGTCTTAAGTTTTCTTCCAAAAGGGGACCGTCAATCTTTGTTTTCCATATGCCAAAAGAAATTCCCTCCGCTGCATCCAAATATTTTGTCAGACGCTCATCCGTGTAGTAGGAATTGCCATAAAACTCCATTTTCCATATATGGGCAGACAGAAAACAAAGGATAGCGATACATCCTGCCATTCCGATACACCAGCCTTTTCTTCGTCTCAGAAAGTTCATAAAAAAAGCCAGGCCACAGCGTTTTTCAATCCGTACCCTGACTCTGGTCTTTCTTGCAAAAGGCCGTATTTTCCAAAAATCTTCCAGATACATACAGCATCTGCATACCCCTTCTTCAAAGGACATATCCCAACATTCAATTCCCTGATAACGGCACAGATTAAAGAAACGTTCCATGTCTCCGCCCTTCAGTCGGCATGTCAGATAACTGCGCAGCCATCGGAATATCCATTCCATTTACAGCACCTGCTTTCATCCACCTTGATAGGTTATCGAAACAATATGTCCCCGAATGCAGATTTCATCCGCATTGAAATAATTGATATCCAAATGATCCCCCTGGACGACAAGCCGCTGACTTTTCAAAAGGAGTACCATTTCTTTTGGACTGTATTGGATAATTTTTTTATAATTTTGAATCTTTATTTCGTTCTGCCCAAGTGCATATAAAACGGGGACATCCGCACTCAGTTCTTCAGGTATAATCTGATGATCCTGCAGCCAATCCGCAAACAAGGTGACACTCCGTTTTTTTCTACATTCTATGCAGCTTCAGATGTTTATATACCCCCTACACATATTGAAAAAAGCTATAACATACGTTATAGCTTTTTATATCCAGGTATCCGAAGATTATTTATATTTGCGCTTTCTAGCAGCCTCTGACTTTTTCTTACGTCTAACACTTGGTTTTTCGTAATGCTCTCTCTTACGAATTTCCTGCTGAATACCAGCCTTTGCACAGTTTCTTTTGAATCTGCGTAAAGCACTGTCCAATGTTTCGTTTTCTTTAACGATTACGTTTGACATAGCTCACACCTTACCTCCCTCCAGTTGCGTATTGTGCCTATACAACTGTGGGTATATTTTCACATAGCACTACAAGTAGTATAGCATATATTCCAAATTCGTCAACCTAATTTTTAAAAATTTACCACATATGTATTTTCTGAATACTGTCCTGTCAGACCAGTCCCCTCTAAAAGGCCCGGGATAATTTCATCACTGGCCGCTTTCACGCGTTCCAGTACGGTTTCATCGGTCACATCCGAGAAATTCTCCTTGTTATTTTTCACTTCTGCCGCTGGAAGGACGAAAACATCATCTTCTGTATAGGTAATACATGTCGGTGTTAAACGAATTCCGGAAATTCTGGCCTTTTTATTGCCTTCTTTATCTATGATGACATCGAAAATTGCTCCGATATCATTATCAATACCGGCGCTGCCATAAGTCTCACTTCCGAGGAAGGTTCCAAGAGAATAAATGGCCACACCCTTCTTTGATGTTCCATTCGTATCTGTCAGATCGCGGATTTCTATCGGCTGCAACGCATAAGGTTCTGTGCCGATCACAATATCCGCACCGGCCTCAAACAAATGATTAAACAATGCCTTCTGATTCTCATCCGGCTCCGTATTATAGGCATCTCCCGCATAGACCATTGCAACGATAAATTCGGCACCGTCCCGGCGGGCTGCCCGTACATCATTGCACATCTGCTGAATCTTGCTTTCATCATAATTATCCAGCGAATTGATCGCATAAGCATCTTCTTCATCCAGCTCCGCATTCAGATCATTGGTGTAGGCAACAAATCCGATTTTAAGACTGTTGACCGAAGCAATGGTATAACGTTTGTCATTGGAAGATTTCTGTGTTCCCACAGATTTAATACCGGCGCTGTCTAAATAGGACAGGGTGGATTTTACACCGTCAATACCAAAATCACCGGAGTGTTCATTGACTGTCTGAAGAAGGGAAATTCCGGCAGCTTTCATATCTTCTGCCGCAACCTCAGGGATATTGTAAAGAAATCCCGCCGTACCATACTGGTCATAGACGTCTTCATAATCTTCATCCGGTCCATCCATGACACCTTCAAAATCAGCCGCCACATAATTAGAAGCTTTTAAATATTTAGTAATATATCGAAAACTGTTCGTAAAATCAAAGCTTTCAGTTGAAGAATCATAATAGCGTTCCAACTGGTCTCCTTCAAAAGTGATATCCCCTAAGAAGGAAAGGCGGATTTCCTGCCGGCTGACGGTGGAAACATAATTTCCAACTTGATTTTCCAATGAAAGACTATCCATCGTAACCTTTTCATTTGAGGTTAATTTACTGTTTCCGGAACTGATCTCACTGGCATATTTTCCAACCGCCTCGCCGGCATAAAAATCTGAAAGTATATAAAGTCCTATAAAGAAAACTGCACATACAACTACATAAAGAAGTCGTTTTACATCTTTCATGTCTTTTCTCCAACTTAATGAATCTGGGATTCAAGAATGTTTTTAGCCTCTTCCAGAGCTGCATCGATACCCTGCGGATTCTTTCCTCCGGCCTGAGCCATATTCGGACGTCCACCGCCGCCGCCGCCGACATGTCCGGCAATGGCTTTGATCAGATTTCCTGCGTGTGCGCCTTTTGCCATAGCCCCATCGGTCGCCATGGTGATCAGATTGACCTTGCCGTCTACGGCTGAAGCAAGGGCGATAACACCTTCACCAAGCTTCGCTTTTAACTGATCGCCCAGATTGCGCAGGCCATTCATATCTACATTATCCAATTTCACGGCAAGAAGCTTCACTCCGCCAACTTCCACAACCTTGTCCATCACATCGCCCATGGCATCCTTTGCCATCTGATTTTTCAGTTTATCATTTTCTCGCTGCAATTCTTTGATTTCATCCTGAAGTCCTTCGATACGTTTTACAAGTTGAGAAGGCTCGCATTTCGCTGCTGAAACAGCCGCATTGAGTTCTGCCTCCACTTTATTATAATAATCAATAACCCCCTGACCCGTCAGTGCTTCAATACGGCGTACACCTGCTGCAACGCCGGTTTCAGAGATGATTTTAAACAAAGCGATATTTGCTGTATTGGCAACATGCGTACCACCGCACAATTCCTTTGAAAAATCTCCCATAGAGACAACGCGGACATTGTCGCCATATTTCTCTCCGAATAAGGCCATGGCACCTGTCTTTTTGGCATCTTCGATATTCATGACCTTTGTCAGTACAGGAAGTCCCGCACTGATTTCTTCATTGACAATATTCTCTACCTGCTGAATCTCTTCCGGAGTCATTGCGGAAAAATGGGTAAAGTCAAAACGAAGATGTTTATCATTATTGCTGGAACCGGCCTGCTCTACATGATTGCCGAGGACAATTTTCAAAGCCTTCTGAAGCAGATGGGTCGCACTGTGATTTTTTCGGGTCGCATTCCGTTTCGCTTCATCAACTGACAATGTGACCTTGTCGCCCACTTTAAACATGCCAGAAGTAACTACGCCCACATGTCCAATCTTGCCGCCCTGGAGTTTTATCGTATCTTTCACCTCAAAGACATTGTCTCCAATGGAAATAATACCATTATCCCCTTCCTGACCACCACTGGTCGCATAGAACGGTGTCTGTTCCGCGAAGATTGTCCCCTGTTGTCCGTCAACGAGTGCCTCCACCACTTCACTTTCTGTTGTCAGCACGGTGATCGGTGACTGGCAGGTCAGATAATCATAGCCGACAAACTCCGAAGTAACAGCCGCATCAATGGACTGGTATACTGTCACATCCGCACCCATATAGTTGGTTGTTTTTCGGGCTTTACGAGCTTTTTCTTTCTGTTCTGTCATAGCCGCCTGGAAACCTTCTTCGTCAATGGTGATGCCGTCTTCTTCCAGAATTTCTTCTGTCAGATCCATCGGAAATCCGTAGGTATCATATAATTTAAAAGCATCGTTGCCTGAAAGAATTTTTTCTCCTTTGGCGATAAGCGCTTCTTTCATCTCCGCCAGAATATTAAGCCCCTGATCAATTGTTTTGTTAAACTTCTCTTCTTCCTCGGTAATTACCCGGGTGATAAATTCCTGACGTTCTTCCAATTCCGGATAACCGTCCCTGGATACTTCGATCACCTTACGGCTTAAGCCGGAAAGGAAATTGCCCTCAATGCCGAGAAGACGTCCATGTCTTGCCGCACGGCGAAGCAAACGGCGGAGGACATATCCCCTGCCCTCATTCGATGGCATAATGCCGTCAGAAACCATAAAGGTTACAGAACGAATATGATCCGTGATCAGACGGATCGAAACATCCTTGTCTGCATCTTCTTTATAAGTACAATTTGCCAGACGACAAACTTCTTCACGAAGAGCTTTTAACGTATCCACATCAAAGATGGAATCCACATCCTGAACAACCGAAGCCAGTCGTTCCAGCCCCATACCTGTATCAATATTTTTATATTCCAGTGTGGAATAATTACCATGTCCATCGTTGTTGAACTGGGTAAATACGTTATTCCAGATTTCCATATAACGGTCGCAGTCACAGCCTACCGTACAACCTGGTTTCCCACAGCCGTATTTTTCGCCGCGGTCATAATAGATTTCGGAACATGGGCCACAAGGTCCGGCACCATGTTCCCAGAAATTATCTTCTTTTCCAAAACGGAAAATTCGTTCCGGCGCAATACCGATCTCCTTATTCCATATATCAAAAGCTTCATCATCGTCCTGATAAACGGATGGATAAAGCCGGTCCTCCTCAAGACCTACGACCTGAGTCAAAAATTCCCAGGACCAGGCGATGGCTTCGTGCTTGAAATAATCTCCAAAAGAGAAGTTACCGAGCATTTCAAAAAATGTTCCATGACGATCCGTCTTGCCAACATTTTCGATATCGCCGGTACGGATACATTTCTGACAAGTTGTCACCCGATAGCGCGGAGGAATCTCCTGACGGGTAAAATAAGGCTTTAGTGGAGCCATGCCCGAATTAATTAATAATAAACTATTGTCGTTATGAGGGATTAAAGAAAAACTGTTCATCTTTAAATGCCCCTTACTTTCAAAGAAATTGAGAAACATACTTCTCAATTCATTCAAACCATACTGTTTTCTCACCTGTTTCAGCCTCCTGTATATTCATTCAATTCTTTTCGCAATAAAAAGAAAACCAGCAAAAATAAACTCTGCCAGTTTTCTATTATAAAATTATTTAGATTCTTTGTAAATAGTATTTCTCGATTTTCTTAATGCCGGCCCGCCAGTTCTTTTGTAATTTCTTTCCAGGTCACCCCGCGTTCGGCCATAAGCACCATCATATGATAGAGAAAATCACAGATTTCGTATTTCAGATCGTCACTGTCCGGGTTTTTAGCGGCAATAACAATTTCTGTCGCTTCCTCCCCGACTTTTTTTAGAATCTTGTCGATCCCCTTATCAAAAAGATAATTTGTATAAGAACCTTCCTTTGGATTTTCCTTCCGATGAATGATCGTCGCCATGACTTCATCAAAAATCGTCATCGGATTCGTCGTATCGTAGGACCTGGATATCAGATTTGTAAAGAAACAGCTTTCATTACCTGTATGACAGGCAGCACCAATCTGGACAACCTTTGCCAGGATCGTGTCCTTATCACAATCAATATCCAGGGATTTCACATACTGATAATGACCGGAAGTATCTCCTTTTTTCCAAAGCTCCTGACGGCTCCGGCTCCAGTAGGTCATCCGGCCGCTTCGTATGGTCTCATTAAAGGCTTCTTCATTCATATAGGCAACCATGAGGACTTTGCCTGTTTTATATTCCTGAGTAACGACCGGAATCAGTCCGTCACTGTTTAATTTAAATTCACTGAAAGGAATCCGGCTCTCAAACCGGTTTGTGGCAATACCCATACTTCCCAATTCATACTTTAAACTCATCAAATCCATAGGATCCGTATAGAATTTTTCAGAAATAATTCCACGGACGCCGTCAGGCTTTAATACAGCCGTGATTTCTTTTGCGTCGGTCATATTCCGCACCGGAAGTACCGGAAGATGATAAGTCGTAAAAAGTTCCGTATCCCTGTTTTCAACGACACAGGCGCTGGCCCCATTCAGTTGAACAGCGCTTGCCAGAGCATCTGTCACCGGCTGGCTTTCAGGTATCCAGGCGAGAATCTTATCCTTTCCAAAACGCTCACTGGCTTCCACCATCAGATGAAAATCTGCCGCTAAAACCACATCCATGACTACCCGGGTATCTCCGGCATAGAGAATTTTTTTCACATCTTCCAAACGCTGATAATGACGTTTGACCAGCAACGGAATATCCGATTTTTCGCTGACCGATTTAATCAGTTTAATCAACTTTTCTTCATCCACTGGCATTGAATCGTCGATCAGGAGAACGCCGTCGGCTCCGTTGTTTTCCATCTGGATGATCTGATCAGCCGCCACCGGTTCTCTATCTATCCGTATACATCCTATGATTTGTTTATCATTCAACTTGTTCACCTCGTTCATAAAGCATTACTGCTTCTTTTAATTTAATTTTATTTGTATATAATGCAGCACCGATCATCACGCCACCGACTCCCGCATTCCTCATATTTTTCAAATCCTGCAGGGAAGCAATACCGCCCGAATATATAATATCCAAATGGGTATGGTCGATTAACTCTTTTGTGTTGATAATATCCGGTCCCTTAACCTGATTGGCACAGACAATGTCTGTATAAACAACAGTTCGAACACCCAGCTTCTCAACTTGTTGAGCCAATGTCAGTGAATTAAAATTGCTGACTTTTCCCCGGCCTTCAATAACGACCATTCCCTGGTCCGCATCGATACCGACAAGAATCTTTTCCGGTCCGAAAATCTGAAGGGCTTCTTTTAAAAAATTCGGACTATATATGGCCTGGGTACCAATGATCACTCGGGAAGCGCCCATATTTAAGAAAGAATCAATGTCTTTAATTGAACGCAGTCCGCCGCCATATTGCACCGGAATATGTACTACATCTAAAATATCTTTAATGGTTTCCTCATTGACCGGGTATCCCATAGACGCTGCATCCAAATCAACAATATGAAGATAGGTAGCTCCCATTTCCTGCCAATGTAACGCCAGCTTTACCGGGTCCAAAGTCAAAATATTATTTCTCAGATAATGTAGATCATTCGGATTGACGGATTTCCCGTCGGAAATGTGAATACCTGCGTATAACTGCATAAAACCACCTTTTATTATAAAATTCGTTTAAAGTGACCCTTTTGTCGATAAAACGTCTGTAATTCTTGCATCATAAGATACCGCTTCGTCTAACGCTTTTGCAAAAGCCTTAAACGCCGCCTCGATGATATGATGATTATTGACGCCATCCATCAGCTTTAAATGCAGATTCATACCACAGCTGTAGGATATGGCATAGAAAAATTCCCGTACCATTTCCGTATCCATCGTTCCGACCCGTTCCACGGTCAGAGGAATCTGAAAATTGAGATAAGGCCGGCCGGACAGATCCAAGGATGCAAGAACAAGCGTCTCGTCCATCGGAAGAATAAAATAACCAAAGCGTTTGATTCCTTTTTTATCACCAAGCGCTTTTTTTATTGCCTCACCCAGAACAATACCCGTATCCTCAATGGTATGATGACTGTCCACCTCCAGGTCTCCGTGTACCCTGACATACAGGTCAAACAGGCCATGCCGTGCAAAACTGTTCAGCATATGGTCAAAAAATCCTATACCTGTATCTGCCTCACATTTTCCTGTGCCGTCCAGACATATGCAAATTTCAATTTCTGTCTCACCTGTTTTCCTGGAAACTTCAGCTTTTCGGATGTCCATCTGCCTTACCCCCTTCAATCATTGTGTTTTATTTTTCAAAGCGAACCCGAATGGAATTGGCATGTGCTGTCAGTGATTCGGATTCAGCAAATTTGATGATCTCATCCTTTACCGGTTCCAGAGCCTGTCTGGAATAGTAAATAATACTGGATTTCTTTATAAAGTCATCCACGCTCAGAGGTGAGAAAAACTTGGCGGTGCCATTCGTCGGGAGTACATGATTAGGTCCGGCAAAATAGTCTCCCAAAGGTTCCGAACTGTACTCTCCAAGGAAAATGGCTCCAGCATTCTTAATCTGCGTCATCACTTCAAAAGGATTCTTAGTCACGATCTCCAAATGCTCTGAAGCAATCGCATTGGCAATATCTACCGCCCCGTTTAAATCTTCAGCAATTAAAATGTAACCATAATTTTCAAGAGATTTTTCCAGAATCGTTCTTCTGGAAAGTTTTTCCACCAAGGCATCCACTTCCTCAGATACCTGATCTGCCAGCGATTCACTTGTCGTCACAAGGATGGCCGAAGCCAGTTCGTCATGCTCTGCCTGTGAAAGCAGGTCTGCTGCTACGTAACGCGGATTGGCTGTTTCATCAGCGATAACAAGAATCTCGCTCGGTCCTGCAATGGAATCAATGCTCACATAACCGTAAACTGCTTTTTTCGCCAGAGCAACAAAAATATTACCCGGCCCTACGATCTTATCCACCTTTGGAATGGATTCGGTACCAAAAGCCAACGCTGCAATAGCCTGAGCTCCGCCGACTTTATAGACCACATCGGCTCCCGCCTCTTTTGCCGCCACTAAAGTCCCTGGATTGACTTTTCCGTCCTTTCCCGGAGGTGTGACCATGACAATCTGTTCAACACCAGCCACTTTGGCTGGAAGAATATTCATAAGTACAGAAGATGGATAGGCAGCTTTTCCGCCCGGAACATAAACACCAACCCGTGTAAGCGGCGTCACCTTCTGACCGAGAATCGTTCCATTTGGTTGAGAATCAAACCAGCTGTATTGTTTCTGTTTCTCATGATATGTACGAATATTGACAATAGCCTTTCGAATAACTTCCAGTACATCCGCTGAAACGACTGCATAGGCTTCCTCAATCTCCGCATCAGATACAATAAAGTTTTCTGGCGTTATATCCGCACCATCAAACTTTTTCGTATATTCAAATACAGCCGCATCACCGTCTTTTTTTACGGTTTCGACGATTTCATTTACTGCGTCTGTATACTGCCCATAATTATTGGGGCTTCTTTTTAATAAATTATCTAAAAGGCCGTCCACTGCGTCCTTCGTCAATTTTATCTTTCTCATTATAAACCTCCTGGTTTCTTCTTTTAATATACCAGATTTTTCTTTATATGTAAAATGATGTTAAATATTTCACATTACTTTTTTCAGTGCATTCAAAATTCCGGTAATCCGCTCGTTTTCCATTTTCATACTTACCTGGTTGACCACCACCCGGGCTGACAATGGACATATTTCTTCTAAGACCATCAGCCCATTTTCTTTTAATGTGGTTCCCGTTTCAACAATATCAACGATCACTTCGGCAAGTCCGACAATCGGAGCCAGCTCTACCGAACCGTGCAGCTTAATGACCTCCACGGTCTGATGCTTGATATTGTTAAAATAATCCTTCGCAATATTCGGATATTTTGACGCCACACGAATCAGCTGTTGATGCTGTAAAAGTTCTCGGGCACTTTCCGGACCACAGACACACATTGTACATTTGCCAAATCCCAGATCCATAACCTCATATAGCTTTCGTCCCTCTTCAAGAATCGTGTCCTTTCCAACAACACCGATATCTGCCGCACCATATTCTACATAGGTCGGCACATCGGAAGCCTTCGATAAAAACATCTTGATTCTTAAATCTTCATTGACAAAAATAAGCTTCCGGGTATCCGGATCCTTCATCTCTTCCATTTCAATCCCCATCTTCTCCAGATAGGTCAGTGTCTTCTTCGCCAGCCGGCCTTTGGCCAACGCAAATGTCAGATATCTCATGGCTACACCTCCAAAATTTTCATTTCCCCTGTCGGATTAAAATAGAGAATGTCGGCAATATGAAAACGTTTTGCATAGGCCATATAATCCTCTAATTGCTGTTCTGAATCCATTCGGTTCATTTGAACGCAGCCGCCTTTTTCACGAAGTTCTTTTGCTTTTTTTAAGGCCTCAGAATGCTTGCTCCCCGAATACAGAATCATCGTCACTGGTTCTCCTTCATCCACATCAATTTTCTGACGGCTGAGGGCAATGAGAAGTTCATCCACCGCAACAGCCAGACCTACGGATGCCGCATCTTTACCAAATTTCTGCAGAAGTGTATCATATCTTCCGCCTTTGACCACCGCATCACCGGTACCATAGGTGTAGCCTCTGAAAATAACCCCGGTATAATAATCATATTGGGTCAGCATTCCCAGGTCAAAGGTAACATATTTTTGAAGCCCATATTCGCCAATAATCTCATAGAGCCGTTCCAGACGGGTAATTGCCACCAATGCTTTCATATTCGAAGTCAGCCGTTTGGCCTCTTTTAAAATATCCTGAGAGCCAAACAATTTCGGCAGCCGGATCAGTGCCGGATTATCCGTCATAGCTTCCACACCAAAAAAGTTTTTATTCTCAATCAACTCTCTGAGCTCCTGGGTCTTTTCTTCATCCATTCCGGCCTCTTCGATCAAACCTTTAAAAAATCCCACATGCCCCACATCAATCTGAAACTCAGTCAAGCCAGCCGCCAAAAGCAGATGAATCGCCAGGGCGATCATCTCAGCATCCGCATCAATACTGTCATCCCCGATCAACTCAGCGCCCATCTGAGTGGATTCCTTCATACGTCCCTGCAGGCTGGAGTTATTAATAAAAATATTTCCTGTATAAGAAAATCGCATTGAAAAATTCTCTTCACTAAAATATTTGCTGACTGCCCGGGCAATGGACGGTGTGATATCCGGCCGAAGAACAAGGGTATTTCCTTCTCTGTCGAAAAATTTGTACATCTGATTCGATGGCAGTGACCCTTTATCCTGATTAAAAATATCGAAAAATTCGAAGGTAGGCGTCTGAATATCTCTGTATCCATAGGATTTTAAAATATCTTTCATCCGGTCGGATAAATGATTTTTTCGGGCACACTCCCCGTTATAAATATCCCGTACCCCCTCCGGTGTATGAATACGTCTCTCTTTCATTTCTTATAGCCCCATTTCATCCATATTTTGCTTTATCAAATCAACGTGCTACTAAATTAGCACACAGAATTTTCATTAATTATATCACAGGAATCCCTCTTGTCAAGTCCTGTGGTTTAAATCTGCCTGAATGGCCGGCAGATAATTCAGGTAATATCCGTGACATTTTATTTCAAAATTCCTATCCAGTTCTTCCATATGAAAGCTTTTTGCATGTCCTGTTCTGGAACGGTTCCAAAAATCTACCAACTGGCTGAAAGGCAGATAAAAATAGCGGTTTTCGCCTGAAAAATAAATCAACAAAAAGGCTATCCCGCCCTGGTCTTCAAAGTCCTGCATAAATAGTACCTGATGTTCATGAACATTTTGAATAGGAAATGTTCTGGAACGGCATTCCTTGGCATCAAAACAAACCGGAATGCCCTGCACGGTTCCGATATAATCTACCGTACTGCGCTGATCAAAATAGGCCAGGGTTATGTGTCGGGTCGCCTTATCAATCTGAATAGGTTTGATCGGCGTCGGAATTTTCTGAATCAGAGCCAGTTTCTTTTCCCTGTATTTTTCATTGGTCAGATTAATCATCTCTTCCAGCTCAGACCCGCGAAGGCCTCTGGAATTCCATGTCGCCATAATCATCTCTCCATTATATTTTTTAATACAATCTCTGCATTTTTTTGAAGCTGCTTTTTTCCCCGCCATCCGGCGGCGGTTGCCTGATAATGCATTTTAAATTGTTTATTGCTCATCGTCAGAAGTTCCTCCAGAGAAACTTCGGTTCCCGTCGTATACCCCGCCGGAACGGTCGGCCGATTGAGAGGACAGACGTTCTGACAGACGTCGCAGCCGTAAATCTGCCGTCCCATTATCCTTTCCTCCTCCGGGCTGAGGGGTTCCTTTTTTTGGGTCAGATATGACACGCAGCGATAGCTGTTCATCCCCGCTTCAGTGATCGCTTTTCCGGGACAAAATTTCTGACATGCCGAGCATGTCCGGCACCGCTCAAACCATGGATCTTCATCATCCCGCCGAGAAGGCAGTCCATAAAAATCTGCCGGACGGTCACTGAGGATCAAACCAATATAGCACCTGGAGCCAAATTTTCTCGAATAAAACAGACCGTTTCGCATCAACCGTCCAAGACCGGCCCGGATGGCCACATGCTTTTCCGAAAAAGGCGAATTATCCACATAGGCCAGCCGCCTTCCATCCGGGTCGGCTGCTTCCAGAGCAGACATCAATCCAGACAGTTTTCTGCGTACAATCCGATGGTAATCCTCGCCACTGGCTGCCGGAGAAATATTCCCGTACATTCCTTCTCGAACTTTATACACCGACGGTTCGTAATGTTCTAAAATAACAATAAAGCTCTTCGCTCCGGCCAGGGTTTCTTCCGGGCAGACCCGCCTGTGTATATCTGTTTCAACAAAGGGCGGCAGGATTCCAAGTTCCACATCCTTTTTCAAAAGCTGTTCCACACTGTTGAATTTTTCTGCATGACAGACCGCAATATCATCAATATTCAGTTCTTCTGCAAGTCTGTATAAATCGACCACAGCTGTTCCTCCTTGAGAATCCGTTCAAACTCAGGCCAGAGCGGCGCTGTCAGCTTCCTTTCATCGAACACCATCCGCCAGGAATGAAGCAGCTGGTGCTTTAAATGATAATTCCGACGAAAATAGTCGTTTACCGTTTCCGAACCATATTTTCCATCCCCTACAATACTGTGGCTGACAGAAGCAAGATGGGCACGAATCTGATGGGTTCGGCCTGTGATCAGTTCTACCTTTAACAGCGTGTATTTTCCATTGTTTCCGACAGGTTCATAAAAGGTTTCTATATGATGCCCTCCACTGACAGGCTGTCCGGATATGCTTACCTTATTGGTCTGCTCGTCTTTTATAAGATATCCCTGAATATGTTCCGGTGTTTTCACAACGCCCTCCACGAGACAGAGATAATACTTTTCCACAGTCCGGTCTTTTAATAAGACCGACATATGCTGTAATCCCGAGAGGCTTTTTCCAACGATCAACAGACCACTTGTATTTCGGTCCAGCCGATGACAGACGGAAGGTTTGAAAACTTCCAGTGATTTTTCCGTAATCACCTGATGGTCAAGCAGATAGCTGATAGCTTCTTCATTGACCGAAATATCCTCCGGTTTCGCCTTCTGGGATAAAAGACCGGCCGGCTTATTGACAGCCAGAATATCGTCATCTTCAAAAACCACCTTAAAATGTTTCGGTACACGGGCAAAACGTTTTGTCTCCCGGAACTTGTCAATCGTCTCATCTGCCAGCCAGAAGCTGACCTCATCACCGACAAAGATTTTTTCTGATCCATCACATTTTTTGTGATTCAAAGTTATATTTTTTTTTCGGAGCATTTTATAGATAAAGCTTTTAGGTGCCAGATTTAAATATTTAAACAGTAGCTTGTCCAGCCGCTGGCCTGCCTCGTTGGGCGTCACAATAAATTTCTGCATATTTTCCTCTTTTATATACAATTTGCCTTCAGACCTGCAAATATGCTGCCTGCTTCCATCGGAGCGGACGGCTCATTGGCCGACAGCATCATGATCATTTCTTCGAATTCATCAAAGTTTTCGTGAACGACGGGTTTCTTATGGGTGACATCTGTTTCCATTAAAAGATTCGTCAGATAAGCCTCTATAGCTTCCCGGCTCTTTTTTTGCTTTGGTGCATAACCGTAAATATTGCCGTTACAGATAACGATCATGTTGAACACTATGTGACCGCTTTCACTGGCCAGTACCATATCTGCTGCCAGTACCATCCAGCTTTTTCCCTCCACATAAGAGGCGATTTTTTCATATTCTTCCCGACTGCCGCTGTGAAAACCTGCCATTGATATATACTGGACCGCCTGTCTTGCTGCCGGAAGTACCATAACAATGGCTGCCACAGTAAAGGCATTGTACTTTGTATCCAGAATCACCATTGGAATCAGGATCATCGCCACGATAAAAACAGCCCACAGGATAATTGTGATCAGCTTTGTACGTTTCCAATCGTCAATATATCCGTAATTTCCCTTTACCAGTTTGGTTTCTCCCATATTTTCACCTTATTTCTTTTTCTTCTTATGTACATTTCGTATGGTTCTCTTTTTCGTCTGTCTACGTTCTTGTGTCTTTACCTGCTCGCCACGTCTCGGACGAATCAGACATTTTTTATCAAATCCGATCAGGTCGGTCCGATGGGCCGTTTCCAGAGCTTCTCTTACCAGATCATAATTCTTTGGATTGCGATACTGAATCAACGCCCGCTGCATGGCTTTCTCATGAGGATTTTTCGGAACATAAACCGGCTCCATCGTCCTGGGATCGAGTCCAGTGTAATACATGCAGGTCGACAGGGTTGCCGGGGTCGGATAAAAATCCTGAACCTGCTCCGGCATATATCCCAAATCCCTCAGATATTCGGCCAGGGCAATGGCTTCCTTCATCGTAGAACCGGGATGCGAAGACATGAGATAAGGCACGAGATATTGTTTCTTACCAAGTTTTTCGTTCATGTTCTTATAATCCTGAACAAACTTCCGGTAGACCCGATTCCCCGGTTTTCCCATCCGTTTCAATACCGGGTCTGCCACATGCTCCGGCGCCACCTTTAACTGACCGCTCACGTGGTACTCACATAATTCTCTTAAAAATGTCGGGTCCGGGTCTGCATTCACATAATCAAAACGGATACCGGAACGTATGAACACTTTTTTAACGCCCGGAAGTGCCCGGAGTTTGCGGAGCAGTTCAAGATAATCCTGGTGATCCACATGAAGATTTTTACATGGTTCAGGAAAGAGGCACTGCTTATTTTTGCAGACGCCCTTTTTCAACTGCTTTTCACAGGATGGATGGCGGAAATTGGCCGTCGGTCCGCCCACATCATGAATATAGCCTTTAAAATCCGGGTCCCAGGTAAATGCCTTCGCTTCATTAATAATGGATTCATGGCTGCGGGTCTGAATAATTCTTCCCTGATGAAAGGTCAGGGCACAGAAACTGCAGCCACCGAAACAACCCCGATTACTCACCAGACTGAATTTAACCTCTTCAATGGCTGGGACACCACCGGCCGCTTCGTAAGACGGATGATAGGTCCGCATATAATTCAAGCCGTAAACCCGGTCCATTTCCCCCGTTGTCAACGGTTTTGCCGCCGGATTCTGAACGACATAGAGATGTTCCCCATAACTTTCCACCATACGCTGACCACTGAAAGGATCCGTATTAATGTACTGAGTATAAAAGCTTTCCGCATATTTTCGTTTATTCTCTGTAATATCCTTAAAAGAAGGGAGTTGGATAGCATCATAGACGGAATCCAGCGATTTTGTCTTGTAGACAGAGCCCGGCACAAATGTAATGTCCCGGATATCCAGACCGCTGTCCAGAGCATCTGCCACTTCCACGATCGAACGTTCACCCATACCGTAGAGTAAAAGGTCAGCGCCTGAATCCAGGAGAATGGAACGTTTGACCGTATCGCTCCAATAATCATAATGGGCCAGACGTCTCAGGCTCGCCTCAATGCCGCCAATAATGACAGGAATATCCTTATATGTCTGTCGAATCAGATTTCCATAAACCACCGTGGCATAATCGGGACGTTTCCCATAGACGCCACCCGGCGTAAAAGCGTCATTATGCCGACGTTTTTTTGATACCGTATAGTGATTGACCATAGAGTCCATATTTCCCGCACTGATAATAAATCCAAGCCTTGGTCTGCCATAAATATCAATACTTTTTTTGTTTTTCCAGTCCGGCTGAGAGATGATTCCCACCCGGTAATTATTGGCTTCCAGAATCCTGCTGATGATGGCATGACCAAAGGACGGATGATCCACATAGGCATCTCCGATCACATAAACAAAATCTACGCTGTCCCATCCCCGGGCTTCCATATCTGCTCTGCAAACCGGTAAAAAGTCTTTAATCATAATAGTTCCTCATAACTCTTTATATAAAAATCCGCAAGCCGGATTTTTTCTTCCATATCCTTCATTGAATAAGCATCTTCGACAGCGCATACCGTCATCCCTGCCCGTTTTCCGGCTATGATTCCAAAGGGAATATCCTCAAAAACAAGACAGTGTTCCGGTGCAACACCCATTTTTTTTGCTGCTTCCAGATAAACCTCCGGGTCCGGTTTGCCATTTGTGATCTCGTCGCCAGTCACCATTACCGAAAAATAATTTTCCACCTGATGGCTTTTTAAGATTGCCTCGGTCAGTATCCGCGAATTACTTGTAGCAATGCCACAGGGAATATTTTTATCTTTTAACCCATTCAAAAAGGCTCTTGCACCGGGTTTTAACGGGATTTCTGTCGTATATTTTTCGTAGGCCATTCGGTTCCATTCATCCATAATTTCTTCCAGACTGTCTTCGATGGCGAAATTTTCTTTAAAGTAAACAGCCGTCTGATACATGCTCAGACCTTCGATGGCCTTCTGCAGTCCCTCCGGCACCGGTATATGGAATTTCTTCAAATAATCCACATCAATGTCGCCCCACATGGACATGGATTCCACCAACGTTCCGTCCAGATCGAACAGAACAGCTTTAATATCATTCAGCATACAGTTCCTCCAGTTCATTGGTTGTTAATAGACGATATTCTCCGGGTTTCAGCGTTTCATCCAGCACAAGGCTTCCCATGGAAAGACGTTTAAGGTAAATGACCTCTTTGCCTACCGCCTGAACCATGCGTTTGACCTGATGAAACTTTCCTTCAAAAATTTTTAATTGAATCTCTGATATGCCTTCCGGATGAAGCTTAAGAATTTTCAATTCTGCCGGTAAGGCGGTCAGTTCTTCATCTACATGGAGACCTTCGGCAAAAAGAGCAACATCCTCTTCTGTCATTATTCCTTTCACTCTGGCATAATAATTTTTTGCCACATGATGACGCGGCGATAATAATTTGTGGGCCAGCTTTCCGTCGTTTGTCAGCAAGAGCAGCCCTTCCGTATCCTTATCCAGCCGTCCTACCGGAAACAGGTCTTTCCGGCGTCGGTCCCGGATGAGCTCAATGACGGTTTTCTCTCTGGCGTCCTCCGTAGCAGAAACGACACCTGCCGGTTTGTTCAGCATAATGTATTCATATTCAACATAGGTTACCGGTGTGCCTTTCCAGAATACAAAATCCTTATTGGACACCTTGAATTCCGGGCGAATCACTATCTCATCATTGACTTTTGCAAAGCCTTTGCGAATGCCCAGTTTCACTTCACTTCGGCTGCCCATACCCATTTCTGTCAGATATTTATCCAATCTCATCTCACTGCCACCGCCATCCCGAAGGATATTTATTCTTTAAGGTTCCACCGGATACCTTCCCCCATCCGAGAGAATATCCGCAAACACCGACAATATACCATCCGTTTGGCAGTTCAGAAGATACTTCCAGCGTTTCACATTTTAAATATTTTATGACACGGGCATCGGATAATTCCAGATCAATCCAATGACCACATTCAAAAGGTCTCAGTGCCCGGGCAAAAAAGCCGGACGGTTCAAATCGTTTTTTCTTAATATCTCCCAGATACCAACCGGTCCGCATTCGGCGCAGTTTTCCAAGGGGCGGCGCATTTTCCGGAAGATAACTCAAGTGATCTCCCTGTAAAATCAGTCGGGCCGGATCAAAATCCAGACGAATATCCCCGTCCTTTAAGAATTGAACAAATTCCTCCGGCAGTTCCCTCATACCTTTAGACTCATCCGACAGCCGCATTTTACTTAATCCCTTGTCTCCATCCTCTGCCCCATCCTTCCTGAGCAGTGCAGTAAAATGTCCTTCACCCTTTACATAGTGTGGCCAGAGTCGTCTCGCATATCGAATCTCTTCCGGCCCGTCTACCCATTCCGGATGGGCTGGCATCAGGCCCTCCCCCTTCTGTTCAATCGGAATCACATGCATCTCCGGATAATTGTCTAAGATATATTTTAACGTTCCTTCATTCTCCTCCACTGAAAAGGTACAGGTCGAATAGACCATCATCCCGCCGGGTTTTAACATCCGAACACCACAGTCGACAATTTCGCGTTGAAGTTTTGAAAAGAAATCCGGTCCATTCTTTTCCCAGGCCCGCATCATAGACGGTTCTTTGCGAAACATTCCTTCGCCAGAACATGGTGCGTCAATGAGTATTTTATCAAAATATTCCTCAAAAGGACCTGCCAGATGTTTCGGGTCCTCTGTCAGGACAATGCTGTTGCGTATACCGCTGGATTCAATATTTTTAAGCAATGCCTTTGCTCTGGATGCACTGATATCATTGGAAACAAGAAGACCCGTTCCCCGCAGCTTTGCAGCCAGAGCTGTGCTTTTTCCTCCCGGCGCGGCACACAGATCCAATATATGATCGCCTGCTTCTACAGGAAGTACCTGGGCCGGGAACATGGCACTTGGTTCCTGGATATAATAAAGTCCGGCGTGATAAAGGGGATTTTTAGAATATTCTCTGCTTCCATTATAGTAAAAACCCGTCGGACACCAGGTCACCGATTCTAATGCCTGATCTGTCATTTTTAAATATTCCTCCGGCGTTATCTTCAATGTATTCATACGCAGCCCGGCATAGATATTCTCATCATAACTATTTAAAAACACCGGATATTCATCATTGAGCAGCCTTTCCATTCTTTCAGCAAATCTCTCCGGCAGTTGTTCCTTTAATGATTTTTTCATGCTATTTCATCCCTCATTACTCTGTTATCACATCTTCAATCAAATCATCGCTGTCGGCTGCTGTCGTAGCCAGGGCATCACATCGTTCATTCTGGAGATGGCCGTCATGACCTTTGACCCAGTTCCAGGTCACTTGATGCGGTCCAGCCGCCTTTAAAAGACGCTTCCACAAATCCACATTTTTTACAGGCTCATTCTTTCCTCGTTTCCAGCCTTTTTTTATCCATCCTTCAATCCAGTGCTTATTAAACGCATTGATCAGGTACTGGGAATCAGAAAAAACGTCCACCTGACATGACCGGTTCAACGCTTCAAAACCTACGATGGCCGCCATCATTTCCATACGGTTATTCGTCGTTTTTACATATCCCTGCGACAACTCTTTCACATGAAGCTGTCCCTTTGTATCTATATATTCTAAAATCGTTCCGTATCCGCCGGGACCATCAGGATTTCCCCGTGCAGAGCCGTCCGTATACATCATCACCTTCATCATGCTCATTCACCTCATTCCAGGTCATATTTCAGGGCGTACATAGTTTATATTAACATTATTAAAGGAGAAAGGCAACTGTCCCACCATAGAAAAAGGGACTATCTGCATCTGCAAATAATCCCCCACCGATTTTATATGATAACAAAAATAACGCCGCCATTACTGTCATTAATAATCTTCTGGAGCGTTTCCTGTAATTTCGTCTGACTGGCATCTGTCATCCGCGCCACCTTTGTCTGAATTCCTTCTTCCACCAATTGGCCGACCGATTTACCAAAGATCAGAGTATTCCACATTTCACCCTGGCTTTCCCGGCTGTTGGCCCGGATATAGCGTATTAAATCTTCCGCCTGCTCCTGAGTGCCGACGATCGGTGCGATTTCCGTCTCGATCGTTGCCTGAATCATATGGATAGAAGGCGCGTGGGCTTTAATATTCACCCCGTATTTACTGCCATGGCGAATCAATTCCGGTTCTTCAAAAGTGACCTCCTCGGCTTTTGGCGTTACCATTCCATACCCCTGGCCCTTAACAGCCGCAACCGCCTGAGCAACCTTCCCAAATTCATCCCTCTTATCCGCCAGCTCTTTAATCATCCGATAAAACTCATATTCCCCCTGAACTTCACTTCCGATCAGTTCTGAAAGCATTGCGTAATAAAATTTCATATCCAGGTCCATATGAACTTTAATACGGCCGCTGGACATATCCATCTGTTCTACGTAATACTTTTTCAACCAGGGCTGCTGAAATAATTCCTCGTTCTTTCGAAAATCCCGCATCGATCGGGTATTTCCGATCAATTCTTTCAGCATTTCAATAATCTGCCCTTTCAGCTCATGGGTTTTCGGAAGCACATCCAGCCATCTCGGAAGAAAAAACTCTATGTCCGCCACCGGAAATTCATAGAGCAAAGACTGCATCATCATATCGACATCCTGTTTACGCAGCTGGTCACAGTTCAATGCCACACACTGTACCTGATATTTATTTTCCAGAGATTGCCTGAGCTCCTGAGCCTCCTCTGAGTAGGGTTTTATGGAATTGAGGAGGATCAAAAAAGGCTTGCCGATTTTTTTCAGTTCCCCGACAGCCTTTTCCTCCGCAGGTACATAATGATTTCTTGGAATATCCCCAAAACTTCCGTCTGTGGTCACCACCAGCCCAATGGTCGCATGTTCCTGAATCACTTTTTGAGTGCCGATTTCCGCCGCGCGGGTAAATGGGACAGGCTCATTGAACCAGGGTGTCATCACCATCCGCTCTGCCCCGTTTTCCTCATGGCCGGAGGCTCCCTCCACCATAAACCCCACACAGTCAATACAGCGGATTTTCACCTTTACCTGATCGTCCACGGGAATTTCCACCGCTGTCTTTGGAATAAATTTGGGTTCGGATGTCATGATCACTGTACCGCCGCTGCTCTGGGGCAATTCATCTTTGGCTTGTTCCCGGCTATGTACATCTGAAATTCTGGGAATTACCATCATATCCATAAACCGTTTAATAAAGGTCGATTTACCGGTCCGGACCGGACCAACAATGCCAAGATAAATTTCCCCGCCGGTCCTGGCCTGGATATCTTTATACAGATTAAACTGGTCCATAAAAAACCTCCTCACATATACTGCTATAAATATATGCAAGGAGGAAATTTATAAGAACATAAAAATTGATAATCCCGGCCACCCAAAATAAGCGGATAGAATCCGTCCGCCCCACAGCATACTGATGATAATACCTGCAGCCAGATAGGGCCCAAAGGCCAGACGCCGCCCGCTCCCGGCAAAAACCATGCGGAACGGATGAATCAAAATCGTCAGAAGGGCGCCGATAAAAAATGCCAGGATATTCTTCTGCCATCCAAGCATCAGACCGGATACCGCCATAAGTTTAATATCCCCGCCCCCGATGCCTTTCCCTTTTGTAAATATATAGAGAATTCCTAAAAAGAGACTGACGGAAAAAAATCCGGCAACGGCATCCAGCCGATGACCCGCATCAATCCCCATCCGTATAAGTCCCAATATACCTATAAAAATATTCAGACGGGAAGGAATTTTTAACGTACAAAAATCAATAATACTCAGGAGTATCAGTGCCAGTGCCATCAGAATATACAGGCACAGGAGTACGCCTTCTGTTACCCCTTCATCCGGCTTAAAACCGTCCGAAGGAGACGGTAAGTCCGTTCGACGGACGATATGCTTAAATGCTCATCCGGTGTATGGATATCCATAATGTCCGGCCCAAGGGCAACAATATCCAGTTCCGGCATCTTCTCCGATATAAGGCCGCACTCCAATCCGGCATGAATCGCCTCAATGCTTGCATCTTTGCCGAATAACTCTTTATATACAGAAGTGACCATCTCCCGAATCGGCGAATGACTCCGATAAGACCAGTGCGGATATTCACCATCATACCAGTAGGTTCCTCCAAGGAACTCCGTCAGATATGCCAACTGGTCACTAATAAAAAATTTAAGACTCTTTTTACTGCTCCGTACAGCCCAGGAAAAACATACGCCATCCGTTTCTGTACGCACGATTCCCATATTCAATGAACTTTCAACCAATCCCGGCAATTCCATACTCATCGTTTGAATACCGTTTGGCGATTGTACATACATAAATAAAATACGTTCCATATCTGCCGGATGAATGATTGAAAATTCTTTTTGCTCATTACTTTCTATATCGAATTCAATCTTAATCTGTGGATCGGCAACCGAAAATTCATCCCGAATATCTGCCAAAAAGCTTTCTTTAATTTCTATGGCCCGCGCTGCATCCTCCGGCTGCAGAACAATTTTTGCCTGAGCCTCCCTCGGAATGGCATTGTCCTTCATACCGCCGCTGACATCACAGACACCCACATTTAATTCTTTATCCAATGCAAAAAGCAACCGTCCGAGCAGCCGATTGGCATTGGCTCTGCCACAATGGATTTCCGCACCTGAATGACCGCCTTTTAGTCCACTGATTTTTATATCAGCGCTGATTCCCTGCCATTCAACACGACGGATTGGGAATTTTGCACGACTTTTCATTCCTCCGGCGCAGGAAGTCAGAATCTGCCCCTCGCTTTCATTATCCAGATTCAACAGATAACTCGCTTTCAAATCACTGACATCCAGAGCATGGGCCCCCTTCATTCCAACTTCTTCATCCGTTGTGATGACCACTTCCAGTTCCGGATGCTCAAGGGTGTCATCTTCAAGAATAGCCAGAACGTAAGCAACGGCAATGCCGTCATCTCCTCCGAGGGTTGTTCCTTTTGCAGAGACAAAGTCCCCCTCCACCTTTAATTTCAGGCTATCCTTTTCAAAATCAAAATCAACATCACTGTTTTTTTCGCATACCATATCCATATGACCTTGAAGCATAACAACTGGTGCGGTCTCATACCCCGCAGAAGCCGGCTTACGAATAATCACATTATTCGCCCCATCCTGTCTTACCCACAAATCATGTGATCTGGCAAAGGCCACACAGTAATCACTGATGGCCTTTTCATTTCCTGATCCGTGGGGAATAGCACAAATTTCTTCAAAGTAATGGAACACTCTTGCCGGTTCCAGTCCGCTTAAAATATTCGACATTTTGATTCCCCCATCATTTTAATTTTTAAAACTGTGAATTGGAGCCGGAATACGTCCGCCACGATTCACAAAAGCATCACAGCCAAAACGATTCACCGGCATAACTGGTGCATAACCTAAAAGGCCTCCAAATTCAACCATTTCACCGACATCTTTTCCGATTACTGGAATAAGGCGTACGGCTGTTGTCTTCTGATTGATCATGCCGATTGCCATTTCGTCCGCAATAATACCGGAAATTGTCGTTGCCTTTGTGTCCCCCGGAATAGCGATCATATCCAGACCAACAGAGCAGACACAGGTCATGGCTTCGAGTTTCTCCAATGTTAAAGCATTTGCTTCGACGGCATCAATCATCCCCTGATCTTCAGAAACAGGAATGAACGCTCCGGAAAGACCGCCTACATAGGAGGATGCCATAACGCCGCCCTTCTTTACCTGATCGTTCAAAAGCGCCAGAGCTGCTGTGGTTCCGGGTGCCCCTACAGACTCAAGGCCGATTTCTTCCAGAATCTCTGCAACACTGTCGCCCACCGCCGGTGTCGGAGCCAGAGATAAATCGATAATGCCAAACGGAACATTCAGACGTTTTGAAGCTTCCTGAGCGACAAGCTGACCCACACGGGTTACTTTAAAAGCTGTCTTTTTAATTGTCTCGCAAAGTGTTCCGAAATCCTCACCGCGGACTTTTTCCAAAGCGCGTTTGACAACCCCCGGCCCGCTGACGCCCACATTTATGACCGCATCGCCTTCGGTAACACCGTGAAAAGCTCCGGCCATGAACGGATTATCATCCGGTGCATTGCAGAAAACAACCAGTTTGGCACAGCCAAGGGAATCTGCATCCTTTGTCAGTTCAGCCGTTTCAAGTATCTTCTCACCAAGAAGCTTTACCGCATCCATATCAATTCCTGTTTTTGTAGAACCTACATTTACAGAGCTGCATACCCGTTCTGTGGATGCCAATGCCTTCGGAATGGATTCAATCAATAAACGGTCACTGTCCGTCATTCCTTTCGACACAAGAGCCGAATATCCACCGAGAAAGTTCACTCCTACTTCCAGTGCCGCCCTGTCAAGTGCTTTCGCAATTTTTACATAATCATCTGTTGTTTTACAACAGGAACCGCCAACCAGACTGATCGGGGTTACGGAGATCCGCTTGTTTACAATCGGAATACCGAACTCATTTTCAATCTCACAGCCGGTGGATACGAGATTTTTTGCCTGAGTTGTAATCTTATTATAAATATTTTCACAGACTTTATCTACGTCCGTATCACAGCAGTCTAAAAGACTGATACCCATGGTGATGGTCCGCACATCCAGATTGGACTCCTCAATCATCTTATTGGTTTCCTGAACCTCATACAAATTTATCATGACATCACCTCATTAAATTCTGTGCATACAATTAAAAATGTCTTCGTGCTGCATTTTAATCTTTACACCAATCTGTTCGCCCACTTCTTTCAACTCTTTTGAAAGAATTTCAAATTCCTTAGAAGCCGCATTGGTATCTACAATCATCATCATATTAAAATAATCCTGTACGATGGTCTGGGAAATATCCAGGATATTTACATTATTGTCTGCCAGATAGGTACATACTTTTGCAATAATTCCTACGGTGTCTTTTCCAATTACAGTGATAATTGTTTTTTTCATTTTTCTTTCCTCCAATATTCCTATAACGCCAGGTCAAATAAATGTCCCGCATGATCCCTCGGGGCCACCTCAACTTTTACTGAATCTCCCACTTCATTTTTCACCGTCGTCAAAGCAAGATCCGGATAATTATTTTCCTTGCTCAAATGACCAAGGATTACCTGATCAAGCCTTTCATTTACCAGTTCTGTAACAAGCTGAGCCGCCATTTCATTACACAGATGCCCACGTTCACTCAAAATACGCCGCTTCAGATAATAGGGATAAGGTCCTGCCTGAAGCATATGTATATCATGGTTCGCTTCCACATAGAGTAAATGGGAATCCTTCAGCCGTTCTACAATAGCTTCATCGTAATAGCCAAGATCCGTGACCATTCCCAGTTTCCGCCCGCCATCCTGAACCAGATAACTTACCGGGTCCACAGCATCGTGAGAAATAGAAAAAGAAGCCACAGATAGACTTCCTATCAAAAACTCACGTCCGGCCTCAATAGGCTGAAACAATTCCCGATCAATCTTCCCCAGATTTTCCATTTCCGAAATCTGATGCAGTGTTTTATCCGTACCATAAATCGGTATATGAAACTTCCGGGAAAGCACACCAAGTCCACAAATATGATCCGTGTGTTCATGCGTGATCAATATTCCCTGAATGTCCTTACCTTCCAGTTCGAAGGTTTTCAATCCCTCACAGATACGTTTACAACTGATTCCGGCATCGATAAGAATGTGAGTGTCTTCATTTCCGGCATACAGGCAATTCCCGCTGCTGCCGCTGGCAATGGTGCCAAACTTCATGGTCATCTTCCTCTCTTGTAATCCACAGCCTATTATAATACGAAACCCCAAAAACAGCAATACAGAAAAAGGACCCTGAATGTAAATTTAATCACATTCAAAGTCCTTTGAATCCATATTAAGCTTGTTTATTTTTTAATAGTTGTAAAACGTATGGCCGCCGATCACTAAATATTCGCTTACACTCGACGTGTCCACATAGCCATTAAAGTAATAATAGGCACCAATATTATTCACACCTGCCAGCGCTTCATTTGCCGCACGTATACAGGATTCACTTGGGCCGCTGGCAAGAACATTATCAAGGACTCCATTGTGGGCTCCCGGGAACTGACCCGGTGCATAAATAACTCCGGCAATGGTATTATCAAATCTTGGATCCCTCACACGGTTTAAAATGACATTGGCCACAGCCAGCTGCCCTTCATAGGATTCAGCCCCTGATTCCACATAGACCATACAGGCCAGTAGGTATGCTTCATCTGAACCGACGGATACAGGCGAAGATGCCGGTACGCTTTCTGCCGATTTCCCGGAATTTTTGGCATCGGACGTCTCTTCATTCGTCTCTGTTTCAGCAGGCGACGCTGCCATTTCCTCCATTGCCGCTGCTTCTTCTTCGGCTATGGATATGGCTTCATCCAGCTCAATGCTTTCTTCCACATATTCACTGGCAACAAATCCTTCCCCACTGCCATAATCAATCCGTGTCCATTCTTCTCCAGTCTCAACTACCGGAAAGCTTTCGCTCTGAATGGCTGTCGTAAGTACTTCACTGTCTGTATTCGCCTCCTGACGGATATTCAAAGAATCAGCTGTCACCGTTACTTTATGGTGTCCGATTTCTTTTGCCAGTTTCTCGGCGTCATAACCAATCGAAATATCTTTTGTGGAAATATACCCTGTAACATTTCCCGAAGAGACTTTTGTCCACTCCGGTCCCCATTCTTCAACCACACCGCCGGAAGCCGGGTAAATCTTACCGGCAACTTCACTCTCAATGTTGTCCGCAGAATAAATTTCCAAATAAGGTTCTGTGTTTACCACAAACTTTCCTGAAAATTCACCATTGTAGAACAGACGGGTGACCCCCACCAGATTGTTCAATACATCGGTATTATTCAATGTAACATTTTTCAGTCCAACTTCAGGTGCCTTTTGGGAAACAAGCTTTTCTGAATTCGGTGTCATTTCCGCATCCGATACGGCAGTAGCAGTTTCTTCACTTTTTGTTTCTTCAGCAAATACACATAATGCATTACCGAACATCAGCGAGACTGTCATCACTGTACCTATCATATGTAGCATGACATTTCGTAATTTCTTACCCATATTTCACCTCTTTACTTGTAATGTGCCCGCTCAGCGAACACATTCGGTATAAGTGTTTCATACAGGCGTATTTTATCAAAATATTAAATTCTTGTCAAATCAAGGGAATCTACACAAGATTTCGACTTTTCTTATTTTCATTTCCCCATATATTGTATTTTCACTCTATAATCTATGAATTTTGTTAATTTTTTCTTTCAATTTTTCGTGATTATTTATATTTTTTGTTAATATTTTTGTAAAAAATTATCAATATTTTTTTGCCTTTCCTCCACTTTGGTGCTATTTGCATAGGGAAATTAGCTGTTTTTCTACATTTTCAAGGTCAAAATTGTTATCGATCACCACATCGCATCCATTAAAAAACACTGACTCCGGAAGCTGTGAAGCAAAGATGGCATCCATTTTTTCATCACTATAACCCCGTGAAATACGCAGCCGTTCCCGGCGAATTTCCGGCTTCACATGAACATACCAGCAACTTTCGCAAACGCCGATTTCCTTTAATTCATCCATCAGGGCTGCCTCTACAGCAATCATGGAATAACGATTCTCTGTCCGCCACTCACGGACTTTATTTCGAACCCATTCATAGACCTGCGGATGGGTACACTGATTCAAAGCCTTTCGCTTCTCTTCATCTTCAAAAACAATCGAAGCAATTTTCGGTCGATCCAGGTTCCCTTCCCTGTCAAGAATCTCTTTTCCAAAGACCTTTACGATCATCTCATAACTTTTTTCCCCCGGCTCGCATAAGCTCCGTGCCACATCATCCGTGCGAATCACACCGCAATTAAATTTTTCTTCAAGAAGACGTAATACTTCTGATTTTCCACTGCCTACGCCTCCTGTAATTCCAATGACCTTCATCCTGTTTCATCCTTTTCTTTTATACAAAAATCTATTTTGCCTCATACCAGTCCGTACCTGTATTTATGTCTATTTCCAACGGCACCTTAAGTTTTGCCGCATGGCTCATTTCGTCATGAAGAATCTGCTTCACAGTCTCCACCTCATCCATCGCCGCCTCAATCAACAGTTCATCGTGAATCTGGAGAACAAGCCGGGATTTTAACCCTTCTTCTCTTAGTCTCCGATCCACATGAATCATGGCAATTTTTATAATATCTGCTGCTGTTCCCTGAATAGGAGAGTTCATCGCAACCCGTTCGCCGAAAGATCTCTGCATAAAATTACTGGAAAACAGTTCAGGAATCGGTCGTTTTCGATGAAACAATGTATATACACTGCCTTTTTCCTTTCCCTCGGCAACAAGCCCATCAAGGAAATCTTTAATCTTTGGATAAGCCGCAAAATATTGTTTGATATAAACCTCTGCTTCTTTTCGGGTAATGCTCAATCCCTGACTCAGTCCAAAGGAACTGATGCCATAGATGATGCCAAAATTAACCGCCTTCGCATTGCTCCGCTGTTGGCTGGTGACTTCCTCAAGCGGTGTATGGAATACCTGTGAAGCTGTCATACGATGAATATCTTCCGCCTGTTTATAGGCTTCGATCAAGTTTTCATCCCCGGACATATGAGCCAGAACACGAAGCTCAATCTGAGAATAATCCGCATCCACAAATACACAGCCATCCTTCGGCACAAAAACCTTCCGAATCCGTCGGCCAAGTTCCACGCGAACAGGGATATTTTGAAGGTTTGGCTCCGTACTGCTGATTCGTCCGGTAGCCGTGATCGTCTGATGGAACTTCCCATGAATTCGTTCGTCTTCTGAAATAAAATTAGCCAGACCGTCCGCATATGTTGATTTTAACTTTGTCAACTGTCGATATTCCAGTACCAGCCGCGCGATCGGCTCTTCGTCCTGAAGCTTTTCCAGTACTGATGCGGAGGTAGAATACCCGGTTTTTGTCTTTTTACCATAAGGCAGATGAAGCTTCTCAAAAAGAATGGTTCCCAGCTGCTTCGGTGAAAGAATATTAAATTCTTCGCCAGCCAGGGCATAAATCTCCTGTTCAAGCTCCTGAATCCGTCCAACCAGATGGTCTCCATATTCTCTCAGAGCCTCCCGTTCCACACGAATTCCGGCTATTTCCATTCGATATAAGGAAAAGCTCAGCGGCAATTCTATTTCCCTGTAAAGTTCCCACATATTTTCTTTTTCCAGCGCTGCTCTAAGTTCCGGCGCAGCTTTTAACGGCAGGGAAGCATAGTATCCGAGCCATGTCAGCGCCTTCGTTCTATCCTCCGAAAAAATCTCAGATAATTTCTTTTTTCCATACAGATCTGCTCTGGAAGGCAAGGTCATGCCAAGATAGTCTCTGGCAATATCATCATAATCGTAGGAATCCTTTAAAGGATTCAGAAGATAAGCCATGAGACTGATATCCAGCACATTATCCGACTCCTTTAACGGAAAATAATGAAGTCTTTCTTTTAAATCCATGACCGCCATATCCGGATGCCCGTCAAACCATCCGGCCATTCCGTTCAAATCATCCGCAGATTTTGTCGGCATCCAGAAACACTTATCGTCATATGCCATGACCAGACCCCATAAACCATCTTCGCATATCGGATATGCACTGAACATCGGCCGGCTCATAGCCTCAAATATCTTTTGCTGCTGCTCATTCCTGTCTGTCAGCTCCACAGCCGCCGACAACACCGGGACAGCTACGTTTTCCTGATCAAAACGATTTAATATATTTTTAAATTCCAGCCGCTTCATCATCTGATAAGCTGATTGAGAATACATATTTTCCAGGCCTGCCGATGTGTCTGGTATTTCAATCGGTGCATGTGTATCAATGGCCGCCAGTTTTTTACTCATAACCGCCATGTCATAATGTTCTCTTAAATTATTTGCCGCCCTCGCCGGTTTGATATCATCTACATGGGCATGAGCTTCCTCAATACTCCCATAGGCCGTAATGATTTTTGTCGCTGTCTTTTCACCGATTCCCGGCACTCCCGGAATGTTATCCGAAGCATCACCCATCAATGCTTTCAAATCAATAAACTGGGTCGGTGTCACCTGATATGTCTTTAATACATCTTCGGCATAATAATTTTCCACCTGAGTACCGCCGGCTTTCGTTTTCGGTATACTGATCTTAACCTTTTCCGTGGCCAGCTGCAATAAATCTCTGTCTCCGGAAATCACGGTGACATCACAGCCCTGTTCCTCATATATGCGACTGAGACTGCCAAGGATATCATCCGCTTCATACCCTTCCTTTGTGACGATCGGAATTTCCATCGCCTGAAGCACTTCTTTAAGCACAGGCACCTGCTCATGAAGTTCCTGAGGCATCGGCTTCCGTGTTCCCTTATAAGCTCCATACATTTTATGCCGGAAGGTCGGCGCTTTTAAATCGAAAGCCACGATCAGCGTTTCGGCCTTTTCTTCCTCAATAGCTTTAAACATAATATTCAAAAACCCATAAATTCCATTGGTATGTAGCCCCTCAGAATTTGTCAGTATGGGCACACCATAGAAAGCCCGGTTTAAAATGCTGTGTCCATCAATCAATACTACTTTTTTGCTTATCATCTCATCCAACCTTTCTTCGGTCTGGCCGCCTTTCTGCTGTCAAATACATCCATTCCAGGCATCCGAACCGAATACACAAGTTTTAAATTGTCACCATCACGAATATAAAGAAACTTGTCCGTTATCCGTTCTTTCCGATGAAGATTCAACGGATTATAAATACCACTGCTGACCGTTACTGTCAGGTGTTTTTCATGTTCTATATTTCCTGCCAGAAACAGGATCATACTGGACAGGAGAAATGAAGCTATTATAAAAGCTGTTGCACCTATCATTTTTTTGAAAAACCGGGTCCGACGCTGCTGACGCAGCCAGGCTTCCTTTTCCTCTATCCGATGATCCAGGGCTTTCAGATAATCGGATGTTTCTTCCTTTTCATCCAAAAGTCTTATAACGGCCATGACCGTGTAGGTTGCTTCCAGGTCATCATAACAGGACGGACAATGCTTCACATGTTCCAAAAAATCTGTCAGTGCCTTTTCATCCAGTTTATCATCAATAAATCGATTAATTAATCCCTGTGCTTCAATACAATCCATAGAACTTATCCTTTTCTTAGTATATAGCATTTACCAAAAAAAAGATACCGAAAACCTCTCCGATATCTTTTTCTGCTGATTAATAGTTGACAATCTCCATAATATTGCTGACCAGAGAAGATGTTGTGGCCGCAGAAATATTATTTATAAATATAACATCTTTAATATTTCTTTCCTGTATCAGAGTTGTCAATCCTTCTGGATAATACCGATAATCCACCACATATACATTTTCGTAATGGTCTACTAAAAATGGTACAAAAGCGTTGCCAAAGGATTCTTTAATAACAACGCAGGAGCTTCCATCATTCATATTCGGGTTGTGAATCTCTTCAAAAGGTTGATCTCCCGCAATAAAGCAATTGTATTTTGAATCCGAATTCCAGTCGGAAACATCATAGATAATATCATAATCAACCACATTCCCATCCACATCCGTATAGGTCATCTTATTTGTTGCCAGAGGAATATAGGCGGTAACCACATCGGGATTTTCAGCGAGAGACGGTGTCTGATTACTTGCCGCATAAAGGGTCCCGATAAAATCATCGAAGACCATAGTCTCATATTCCCCCAAAGATGTCGGCGTTATTCCCTTTTCCTTCATAAGCTGGCTGTAGGCGTAGTATGCGCCAAGAGCCGTCCAGTGATGGTCCGTTCGGAAATAGAGATATTCGTCCGAATGATTTTTCAAGGCGGTAAAGGCATCGATGGTCACAACTTTTTTATCCATATTATCATATATATATTGGATTGCTGCCTGCTCATCGCTACAGCCCAATTCTTCCTGAAGTTTCTCATCCAGATATATTCCCGTACTGATCGGAACGACAATATCATAGACTGTCACGTCGCTGGACACTTTATTCGCCAGCGCACTGACCGCATCAATATATTGATTGGCCGCTTCCTGGGTAAAACCATAAAGACTAAAGGCCGTATCATCCGCCACATAGACTGAACCCACCTGCTCCGGAACATTCGTAATCTGCCGCCGTTTAGCGCCGCCATTGGCCGCATCGGCCGCTCGCTGAGTTTCAATACGTTCCTTTATACTCTCCTGCAAGCTGTCCATCTCCTGCTGAATATTCGGAAGCACGATATCCATCAGAGATATACGCTTTGCCGGCACCTCGTCAGCTGTCTGGATGGAACCGTGAATCTGATTATCCTGAATTCCGTAAAGCCCCCTGTAACGTGTATTTCCCGTCAGCAACGCTTCCCGAAATGGAAATGTATCCGCATACCAGGTACTGACCCCGTTAAGGAATTCCCCGTTTAAAAAGCTTTGCACAGAAAACGCCGGAAACTTTGTCAGAGTTCTTTTCTCGACTTTTGATTCCTTTGGTCGAAGCGGAATAATCAGCGCTATGATGGCCATTAACATCAAAACGGCTGAAAAGACGTAAATCTTATATTTCATATATTTATAATTCTTTTTCTTTTTGCGATTTCTTCTCTTCTCCATAATGTCTGATCTATCCTTTTAAAACTGAAAATACAAAAACGGGTTATAGCTATTTCCCACCAGCGCCATTGTAGCGAGCATCAAAAGAAATACCGGTCCGACAATTTCAATCACACGGCGTAAATACTTAAAAACAGCCACTGTCTTGCATTGTCGGCACATCCATTTATATCCATTGGAAGCCAGCGGGGTACAGGCAATCAACGCCACAATAATAAAGAATATATTATTTTTAAAAGTCATTGCAACTTCCAGACTAATAAATCCATTATGATTTAGCCCAAACATCCCTTTGAGCATAAGCCCCACACGAGACAGGTCTGTAAATTTAAAAATAATCCATCCAAAATAAACAACAATCAATGTATAGATATGATGTACTGCCTTTGGAAGATGTTCTATCTTTTTCAGAAGTATCTTCTTTTCCAACACAAGGAATATAAAATAATAAAGCCCCCAAAGTACAAAATTCCAGCTTGATCCGTGCCAGAGACCGGTCAGAGCCCACACAATAAATAAATTAAGAATTGTTCTTTTTTCTCCTTTACGGTTTCCACCAAGAGGTATGTAAACATAATCCCTGAAAAAACTGCTCAGCGAAATGTGCCACCGTCGCCAAAATTCCGTTACTGTATTCGATATATAAGGATAATTAAAGTTTTCTTTATAGTGAAAACCAATCATAAGTCCCATACCTATAGCCATATCTGAATAAGCTGAAAAATCCAGATAAATCTGGAGCATATACATCAAAGCGCCAAGCCATAATCCAAGCGCCGGTACAGAATTAAACCTTATTACAGCCTCCGGAAGCATCATATCCGCAATCTGTGCACAGGAATTTGCAAACACAGCCTTTTTAACAAGTCCGATAGTAAAGCGGTTGATTCCCCGTCCAATCTCCGGAATCTTCGGTCTGCGGTGTTCTATTTCCCTGGCCACATCTTTATACCGAACAATAGGTCCGGCGATGCACTGGTGAAAAAGACTGCAGTACAGAAGCACCAGCCAGTACTTCTTCTGTGGTTCCACCTCTTGCCGATATACATCAACCACATAGGAAATCAGCTGAAATGTATAAAATGAAATACCGATAGGCAATACAATTTCCGGAATCACTTCCGGAAATCCTGTAATCCGCTTCACATTTTCAAGAATAAAACCAGCATATTTAAAGTAGCCGAGCAAAGCGAGCTGGAGTCCAATGCCGATAACGAGACACAGACGTTTTAATAATAAATTGTTGCGGAAGTGATGGATCTGCAGAGCCGAAAACCAACTGATCAGAGCCATGAGCAACAAAAGAACAAGATATTTTGGTCCTCCCCATGCATAGAAAATCAGCGAAGAAACTAATAAAACCACGTTCTTTTTCTGAATCGTGCCAACATAACAATAGATGAACATGGTCACTGCAAAAAACAGATATATAAATAATAAACTCGAAAAAACCAAGATACTCCCTCCAAAAAGCCCTAAACGCTCTGCTTTTTTTATGTCGAATGTTTTACAAAAATGTCGTTCAACTCTATTTATTCTAATATGATTGTTTTCAATATTCAAGGGGAATCCCGGAAAAAAAACGAAATTAACAGTTTTGTAATATTTTGACGAAAATCCTTATTTTTTCAGGACAAAGCTAACAAAAAATTCTGTGATACAGGTTACTTCCTCACAAATTTCCAAAAAAAGATTTGTTCAATATGTACAAACACAAATATGCAGAAAAACGCATCATCAACACGCCTTTCTGCATACTTTAACATTAAAACCCGGCCTGATTTTTCAGACCGGGTTGAACTTTAAGAGTTTTCAGCTCCTGAATATTCTCTTTGATGAACAAGAATACTGCTGTTCTCAGGGCGATAAACCAATATACAAACAACAACATTCATGGCCAGTGCAAGTACCACATCTACAACGGTATGCTGCTTCAAAAACATGGTTGCAGCTACAATGGAAATGGTTAAAACAAATGCTCCCCATACAACCCAACGCTTGTTTTTTAATGCCTTACACCGGGCAATGGCAATAAATGCCGCAATCGAATTATACACATGAATACTCGGCAGAACATTCGTCGGTGTATCAATAGTATAAAGGAACCGGACCATATCTGTAAATATATTCTCCCTCGGAAATTCGATCGGCCGAAGCAGATGGCCGTTCGGATAAATCCATGAAACAAAGATAAACACAGTCATGCCGATACCTAAATTAAATATCAACTGCAGATATTCTTTCTGGTCCTTATTTTTAAACATAAACCACAGCACCGTAAAAGCAATGTAGAAAAACCATAAAAAGTAAGGAACTACAAAATATTCACAGAAAGGCACCATCTTATCAAAGCTCGAATGAATCACATGAAAACGATAGTTCACACGGTTCTCAAGGTAAAAAAAGGATACCATATAAAAAACCATGAACAAAGGAACCAATAATTTTGTTCCATGCTTTCTTAAAAATTCTCTTGTCATACGCACCACGCTTTCCAAAAAACGTCATCAACTATCTTTATGGAATTATAGCACCCGATTTTTCCATCTGCAAGCATCTTAAGCGATTTTTAAGAAAGTTCATTAAAATTAAAGTATTTTGACTGCTGTGCCATAGGCAATGACCTCCGCTGCGCCGCTCATGACCGACGCGGATGCATAACGTATGTTGATGATGGCATCTGCTCCAAGCTGTTCCGCTTCATCAACCATCCTTTTCATTGCAATCTGACGGGCTTGATTGAGCATTTCCGTATAGCCGGTAATCTCACCTCCGACAACAGTCTTTAATCCTGACATAATATCTTTTCCCAGGTGACTTGACTGAACCACGTTTCCCTTAACCAGGCCAAGGGCCTCAATTTTCTTTTCCGGTACATAATTAATACTTAGCAGCAGCATCTTCTTCTCCTCCTTCAATTTCCTGATAACGTTTCCATAAATTCCATAAAACTCCTAAAATGACCAACAATGAAATAGCTGTCATAAATACTACAAAGAATATCGGCGGCCGGTCAACCGGATCTGCGATATACATCCACACAGAAAGTACACTGACCGACACCATAAGCACAATCATCAAAAGCGACATCATTAATGGTGCAAAAAGCTTATGTTTGCGGTCTTTCATCCGTACATTCATAAAACGGGTCCCCTCCTTTTCCATATGCTCCATTTTCTCCAAATATTCCGAAGCGTTCATTGATGAAAAGTGTTCTTTACGTTCCATGAGCATCTGGCAGAAAACCTGCATTTCTTCGATATTCTTTTCCTCTCTTTCCAGAAAGATGTGATGCCTGCGAAGAGCATCCTCCATCGTCAGAACTCCAGTTTTTATTTTTCGAATTTCCTCAATCGGAATGGAAAGCTTGCGAAGCAGTTTGATTTTCTGAAGTAAAAGCAAATCCTCTTCTGAATATTCCCGATAGCCGTTCTGAGCATTTCTGTCCGGTTTCAGCAATCCCTCCTGCTCATAAAAGCGGATATTTTTTTTCGTGATTCCTACTTTTTGCTCCACTTCATTGATTTTCATTCCAATACCTCCTTGCGATGTAAAAAGCATACACCTTCTACCTTGTGGAAGGTCAACCCTTAATGTAAGTTTTTTAAAAAATAAAGAAAATATATAATTTTGTTGACAAATCAAAAAATATCCCGTATAATATCATTTGTGTTTAACGTGCCGGCGTGTCGGAATGGCAGACGAGGCAGACTCAAAATCTGTTGTGGGCAACCACGTGCGGGTTCAAGTCCCGCTGCCGGCATTCTTTAGATATCCTTGAAGCCTTGATTTTATCGGGTTTCAGGGTTTTTTTCTTTTTCAGGTTTGGAAACTCTAATCACTTCATAATTCATATGTAGTATATCCCAACATTTGTTTTAGAACCCAAAAAAAGCAGGGTGAAAGGAATTAAAATATTTTCTTAAAACTCCCTTCAGCCTGCTTTATTTTATGGAGCATACGGGATTCGAACCCGTGGCCTCAACAATGCGAATGTTGCGCGCTCCCAACTGCGCTAATGCCCCGCTGAATCAATTATAGCACCTATTTTTCCAATTGACAATGAATTTACATTATACATTTTATTTATTTTTTCAGCCAGACCTTATAGTCTTCCGGATCTAATTTCCCCTGACGGGCCAGTTCAAGTCCTTCTTTTGCTTCTTTGTACCATGCTTCAAACTCTTCACGACTCATATTTGCTGCCTTTTTTCTGGGTTTCGTCATGCGGGCATAATGGGCTTTATAGGCACGGGTATAGGCCTGGAGAAGTTCGTCTTTTTTAACAGTTTTTTCGAATGTCTTTGTATAACCCACATCGGCGCAGGTCTTTCCATCGCTTGAAAACACGCGGGTACAATAATCCACATTACTCCGCCGCGGTATGAAAAACCGTCCGCAGTTTTTGCAGACCTTAATATTCTGATGCCGCCGCATCATCTCGATCAGCTCACACATAAGACAGTCTTCAAATCCCATAAGAAAATAGTCAATCATCCACCGGTTTTCATTTTTTACTGTTTGATTGACCAATGTCCCACTGGAATAAAACGGATGGCGTAGAAAATAATGGGCAGCCCCTTCGTTCATCTCCGACGGTCCATGTACGAGAGCATCCAAAAGCTTTTTATAGATTCCCTGAAGCTCCTCAAGCTTTCCCAATGTCAAATCTGTGGACGCATCGTCATCACAGTCCTTTATGGTCAATGTCTGTATCCGCTCATCATTCCATGAGGAAAAGTAGGGATGCATTTCCTGCACCTGTTCAGTTTCAAGACAAACCTTTTTTAAATCCATATAAATAAAATCCAAAAGGCTTTTTCCGAGGCGGCACGGAGCAGATGTCGTATGAAAATAAATAATCTCATCCGTCAGATCCATATAAACATGTATATAATTTTTTTTCGTTTCCTTTAACATCCGCTCTGCCTCCAATATTATCTCTGTTTTATCTCTGTAATCAATTGTTCCATCTGACTTTCCTCTGAAACTTTAAATGTATCACCGATTACCTGAATCTTTGATATGTCTGCGCAACGTGACGGACATCCGCAGACTACAAGCAGATGATCGTAAGTCACTTCCGGCTGAACATATTGAAATTCTGCCTCCGGGCAACGTTTTTTTACGGTGTCAAAAAATGTGGTGCGATCATATCTGGGATTACATCCACCGCAATATTTTACTCCAAAAACCATAAGTCACCTCGTCAATGTCTCAACAGACTTTTGGCAAAATCAATCATCTCGTCACTAACGCCGGCTTCCAGCCGTACTTCCTTGACTTCTTTTACCTGTTCCATAACTTCTTTTTTAACAATATCTTCTGTCGTAAATAAAGAAGAAGGACAGTTTGAACACATACCGGTCAATTTAAATTTAAGCACGCCGTCAGTAAAATCCAAAATCTGGATATCGCCTCCATGGCCCTGGAGATAAGGGCGTACCGACACATCAATCACCTGACGAATTTGTTCAAGAACTTCCATTATTTCTACTCCTATCAATCTTTAAATTCTTTACTATCATTTTAATATAATCCCGACGAAAATACCAGTGGGATTGAGCATTTTTCTATCTCTGCAACATAATTTCTTTTTCACTGTACATAGTCATATCACTTTTACAAAGGGACTCACCGGTTTCTGAATAAAAAAATAGCCAGATAAAATCTGACTATCTTTTAATCACAATATTCTGCAAAACAAGCCTTTTAACAAGTCTGTAACAGCCTGTAGGGGAATCGAACCCCTGTTTCCGCCGTGAGAGGGCGGCGTCTTAACCGCTTGACCAACAGGCCTTAGTCATACCGACTTGTATATTCTATACCATGTTGGAAAAGAAATCAAGCTTTTTTTACAAATAATTTAGTATATTATTCTTTTCTGCACATCGGAAGTGTATTATTAATCCCCTTTGACATAAGAATCTGATGAATATCGATCACACCGTTGTCAAAACTTGCCGCACAGGAAGCCAAATAAAGTTCCCACATTCTGGCAAAGACTTCACCTTTTGTATCAGCAACTTCCGAACGACACTTTTTAAAATTTTCAATCCAGCAGAGCAGCGTGCGATTATAGTGTCTGCGAAGACTTTCCACATCCAGAGTATGAAAATCAAATTCAGGAAGCATATTGATCATTTCTCGAAGGCTAGGAAGCATGCCTCCCGGAAAAATATATTTTTTCATCCAGGCGTCTCCTGAATATTCCTTTTGCCCGCTGATGAAGTGTAAAAGAAATAGTCCGCCAGGCTGCAGGACCTGATGAACATTTTTCATAAATAGTTCGTAATTTCCGCGTCCCACATGTTCCAGCATACCAACACTGACCACACGGTCAAAAAGCATCCCACATTTTTCCAGTTCCCGGTAATCCATCAATCGGACATCCAGCAAGTCTTTTAAACCTTCCTTCTGAATATCCTGCCGAAATTTCTCATATTGTTCACGACTCAGTGTAATTCCCACGCCCCGGACACCATATTCCTTTGCCGCCCGCTTAAGCAAAAACCCCCATCCACACCCAATATCTAATAGGCTCATCCCTTTTTCCAGATGAAGTTTCTCCAGGATGTGGTCTACTTTATTCACCTGAGCCTGGTAAAGACTATCTGTTTCCGACTTAAAATAACCACAGGAATAACTCATCGTCTCATCCAGCCACTTTTGATAAAAGTCATTTCCAATGTCATAATGGTAGGACACTTCTTTTTTCTGATTTGTTTTACTTTTGGAAGAATCCATCAGTTTTTTTAATGCTTTTCTGTCTGTCGTAAATTTCCCCAGTTGTCCCATAAAAACATCCAGGACTTCATACAGGTCATGATCCACATTCAGATTTCCCTGCATATAAGCTTCTCCAAGAGCCAGCGACGTACTTGTCAAAAGACTTTTCTTGTCCGGCATCTGCGTCATAGTCACTGTAAATTGTGGATCTCCCTGACCGAGCTTCATTCGTTCCGTGCCGGTCTCGAGAATAAAGGATACAGGAATAATATTTTCAAAATAGGATTTTACAAATCCATTCATCCAAAAACCTCTTTTCTTTAAAGGATATTTGAATTATTCCCTATAATCCACGTTTTAACCACTTCTTCCGATGTCACAGGCATCTTACACATTCCATTTTCACAAAGATAATAGGTCGGTCCTGCCTCAGGCATCGGGTATGCCGCCGTAAATGGCGCACATTTTAAAAGTTCTTCTTCATTTCTCTCCGTCTTAACAATGACGCTGATTTCATCTGATGCACACAGATTCACATATTGTTTTAATTCTTCAGGAATATCTTTTTTAACCACACAGACAAGCTCTCTGTGAGAATAGAATGCTATAGACAAAGCCATCAAAGCAAAACTATAGCCCACCGGATACCTGCGGATTTCACCGGTACAAAATCGAATCTGACGCTCTGCGGCCTCCTGCCATACTTTTTCTGCCGTCAACAGTGCCAGTTTCTGCAGAACCATCGCTGCAACCGAATTTCCGGAAGGAATGGCGCCATCATAAGTCTCTTTTGGCCGGGAGATTAATGCTTCTCCATCGAAGGCTGTCATATAATATCCGCCCTTCTCCCGGTCTTCAAATAATTCCTGCATCTGCTTTGCACGCAAAACAGCCAACGATAAATAATCCATTTCGAATGTAGCCTGATAAAGTTCAAGCAATGCAAGAGCATAAACTGCATAATCATCCAACTGACCTGCATTGGCAGCTTCTCCGTCCCGAAATCGAATATACAATCGCCGCTTTTCATCGGTCATCTTCTCTTCGATAAATTCCTTTGTCCGGACTGCCGTTTCGAGATAAGAAGGCTCCCTTAGAATATTTCCGGCCCTTACAAGGGCAATGATAGCCCAGGCGTTCCACGATAATAATATTTTATCATCCTTATGAAGCCTGGTCCGTCCCAGACGATAATCATATAATTGTTTTCTCCATATTCCATATCGCCTGAAATCCGTAATATCTGCCGCTGGATTTCCAATTGTATTCGGGATACTTTTTCCTTCAAAATTTCCCCTGTCCGTAATATGATAATAACGGCAGAATTTCTCTCCATCCTCACCACCAAGAACCGACTTTACCTCTTCCGGTGTGAAAACATAATATTTTCCTTCCACACCTTCACTGTCCGCATCCTGACCGCAGTAAAATCCACCGTCCCACAATTCTCTGAGCATATAATCGGCTGTATTCCGCGCCACTTCCCCATAAATTTCTTTCCTGGTCCTACGGTAAGCTTCCGCATAGGTCCACAAAAGCAATGCATTATCATAGAGCATTTTTTCAAAGTGAGGAACCAGCCATTGTTTGTCTGTCGAATATCTTGAAAATCCTCCGCCGATATGGTCGTGGATTCCGCCCCTGGCCATAGCCTCCAGCGTAATTTCTGTCATTTCAAGAGCTTCAGGAACCTTTTCCAACTCAGCATACCGCATCAGGAAAAGCAAATGATGAGGAGTCGGAAATTTCGGTGCTGTGCCAAAACCGCCCCATTCCCTGTCGAACTGTTTCTGAAACATATCATAGGCTTCCGCTAAAATAGTTTTATCCGGTGTTCCGGATACACCGTTTTCGTCCTGGCGTCCCTGAAGCATAACATCCATAATCTTTTCTGCGTTATCTTCCAACTCTTTTCTGCGCGTTTGCCACAAAACGGCCACCTGCCTGAGTATATCCGTCAGTCCTGGCTGGCCATAACGGCTGTCTTTCGGAAAATAAGTCCCGCAAAAAAAAGGTTTCTGCTCCGGTGTCATGATAATTGTCAATGGCCATCCTCCAGAGCCGGTCAGAGCCTGACAGACCGACATATAAACCGCATCGATATCCGGCCGTTCCTCCCGATCCACTTTTATAGAAACAAAATTTTTGTTGAGCAGCTCCGCTACCTTTTCATCTTCAAAAGATTCATGGGCCATCACGTGACACCAGTGACAGGTCGAATACCCAATGCTGAGAAAAATCGGCTTGTTTTCCTCCTCTGCCTTTTTAAAGGCCTCATCACCCCATGGATACCAGTTTACCGGATTGTCCCCGTGCTGCAGAAGATAGGGCGATTTTTCATTTTTTAATCGATTTGCCATAAAGGGCCTCCTCATTTTATTGGAAAAGCGATACCACTTAACAGTATCGCTTATAATATGTCCAGAACTATTCTTCTACATTCTCAAAAATTACTATAAAAAATCCTTATATTCAAAATGAAAATGCCTGGAAATTTTACATTTTCAGGCATTTATGGAGCTGCGGGGAGTCGAACCCCGGTCCGAAGGCACATCCGTCCAGGCATCTTCCATCACAGTCATTCTATGAACATTCCCTCAGTCAGACGCCGAATGACAGGCTTCCGACCTTAGTAGCTTCATATATCTTCCGATGCCTCAAAGCTTTGGCAGCGGAGGGCCTCACAAGTTCGATGCCAGATTCTCAGACAGTGAGCGATCTGAGACTGACAAGCTGCAATTAGGCAGCTAAAGCGTAATCTTCGTTAGCTTTTATATTTAAGTTCCAGGTTATTACGCAGTCCCGGAGTCTGCAAATGGCTTCCCAAACTTCCACACCCCCGTCGAAACCAGTACAACCCCTTATAAAGTTGATGGCTAAGACTAACGATGTCTTTTTATCATAATCAAAAACCATGCAAATGTCAATAGAGATTTTTTACCTTAAAATCTCTCTCGGCCTCTCTTCTCTGGTCTTTTTTCGCAATGCTGTCTCGCTTGTCATAAAGCTTTTTACCCCTTGCCAGGCCGATCTCCATTTTTACCAGACTGTCCTTAAAATAAACTTTCAACGGTACGATCGTATACCCCTTCTGGGCCACCTGGCCGAGTATCTTTCGTATTTCATACTTATGAAGCAGGAGCTTCCGAACACGGAGCGGGTCTTTATTAAATATATTGCCCTTTTCATAAGGGCTGATATTCATCTGATAGACAAAAAGCTCTTCGCCTTCCGGACGGACAAAGGCTTCTTTCACGCTGCACCTGCCCATTCGGAGCGACTTGACTTCTGTCCCATGCAAAGATATTCCTGCTTCATAGGTGTCTTCAATAAAATAATCATAGTATGCTTTTTTGTTGTTGGCTATTAATTTAATTCCTGCTTTGCCCATATGCTACCTCATTTCCGCACCTTACGCACATTATCTATTGTACATCATCTGCCAGTAAAAAATCAACGGTTCGTGTGACTTTATCTGCATTTGCGATACAGATTTTCAATTTCTGTCCAAGGCGGAAAGTCTGACGGCTCATTTCGCCCTGCAGTTCATATTTATTTTCATCAAAAATATAATAGTCATCCAGGTCCTGGAGACGAATCATGCCCTCGCAGGTGTTCGGCAGTTCCACATACATCCCCCAGTTGGTAATGCCAGAAATGACGCCTTCATGGATCTCCCCCAAATGTCTGGACATGTATTCTACCTTTTTAAGTTTATCTACTTCCCGTTCCGCCTCATCGGCCCGCCGTTCCGTCGTGCTTGTATCCGTCGCCACAGTCGGAAGCAGTTTTCTGTAATGCTCCAGCCGTCGTTCACTCAGTCGGCCATCAATCTGCTCCTTAATGATCCGGTGAATCTGCAGATCCGGATAACGGCGGATTGGTGATGTAAAGTGGGTATAAAACTTAACTGCAAGACCAAAATGTCCTGTATTTTCTGTCGTATATTTGGCCCGCATCATGGAACGCAGTACCAGACGGCTGATCATCGCTTCTTCCGGCGTATCCTCAATCTTTCCAAGAAGCTTCTGAAACTCCTTTGGATGGACTTCTCCTGATTTAATCTTCAGGTAATAGCCAAAGTTTTTAAGAAACACGGTCAGTTTACGAATTCTCTCCATATCCGGCGTTTCATGGGTCCGGTAAAGGAATGGCACTTCCTGCCAATAAAAATCTTCAGCAATGGTTTCATTAGCTGCCAACATGAAATCTTCAATAATCTTTGTGGCCGAATTTCTGTCATAAGGCTTTACATCCACTGCCCTGCCGCGCTTATCCAGAATAATTTTGGATTCGGGAAAATCAAAGTCAATGCCGCCGCGCACCCGCCGCTTTTCCCGAAGTTTTTCCGCTGCTTCAGCCATTGTCTCAAACATCGGAACCAGTTCCTGATACTCCCGCATGACTGCTTCATTTTTATCCTCTAAAATCTGTTTTACCGCCGTATAAGTCATTCTCCGGTCTACATTAATAACTGTCTTTGCAATTTCATGATTTAAAATATTACCTTTATCATCCAACTCCATAATACAGCTTAATGCCAGCCGGTCCACGCCCGCATTCAGTGAACAGATACCATTGGAAAGCTTATGGGGCAGCATGGGAATGACCCGGTCTGTCAGATAAACACTTGTCCCCCGTTTTAAAGCCTCTCTATCCAACGGTGAACCTTCTTTCACATAGTGGCTCACATCGGCAATATGAACACCGAGAATATAATGTCCATCGGAATTTTTCCGGATAGTTATGGCATCATCCAGATCCTTCGCTTCCTCTCCGTCAATAGTGACTGTCTGCCAGTTTCGTATATCCTTACGGCCATCGTATTCCTCCGGAAGAACCTGTTCCGGAATGGCCGCCACCTGTTCCATTACTTCCTCCGGAAACTGTTCCGGCAAATGATAAGCCCGGACAATTGAAAGAATGTCAACGCCCGGGTCATTGACGTGCCCGAGAATCTCTATAATTTCACCTTCCGGATTTTTATTCTTTTTACCAAAACCTGTCAGCCGGACAACAACTTTATGACCGTTGACCGCACCCATCGTATGATTTTTATCAACAAATACATCTTTGGCAATTTTCTGATTATCCGGCACGACGAAGCCGTAATTTTTACTTTTCTGGAATATACCGACCATCGTTTCATTGGCCCGATTTAATACTTTAACAATAATGGCTTCACTCCGCCGTCCGTCGCCTTCCTCAGATATTTTTTTAATGGCCACCTCATCACCGTGAAGGGCATCCAGTGTATTTTCCTCCGAAACATAAAAGTCCCCTTCAATTCCTTCCACATGAACAAAGCCAAAGCCTTTTGTATTTCCTGAAAAAATGCCTTTCAGCAATTCCGGGTCTGCGATTTTATAACGCCCCTTCGCATCAATATCAATCTTCCGTTCGGAGATCAATTGATCCAATACAAGCTTCAACTCATCTCTTTCCCGGCGCGGCACTCCCAGAGTGCTGCACATTTCTTTTAATTTCATCGGATGATAGTTGGAATCCTTCATAAATTCCAGTATGATTTCTTTTCGCGCTTCATATATTTCTGTGTGCACAGGCACACCTCCTCTCAAAAAAATAACACCCTTCCTTTAGAAAGAGTGTTATCCTTAAATATCAATTCTATTCTACCAATTCATATTCAAAACGACGGTTAAAACAAAGAATACAACGGTTAAAATGGTTGTCCACTTTACAAGTTTACCTTCCATAGAACGACCTTTATTCTTTCCCCAATAGCTGTCTGCCATACCGCCGACAGTCCCTGTAAATCCACTGGACTTGCTTTCCTGGAGCATAACCAATATAACTAACGCAATACAAATCGCAATGAAAACGACTGTTACGATTGTTCTCAGCATCGCCTCGATACACCTCCTAAATCACTCATAACAGTTTATCATGTTTTTGACAAATAGTAAAGAACTATTTTGGAAACTATTTGATCAAAAGTGATTTTCCAGTCATTTCCTTTGGCTGTTCCATATCCATTAAATCAATCAATGTCGGAACGATATCCGCCAGGCATCCGCCGTCACGAAGTTTGTAAGATGGGTCCGCATTCACCAGAATAAACGGTACCGGATTGGTCGTATGGGCCGTAAATGGTTCGCCGGTTTCCTCATCGATCAACTGTTCACAGTTTCCGTGATCCGCACAAATAAACATTACGCCGTCTTCTTCTTTGAGTGCTTCTACCGCCCGGCCGACACAGCTATCCACTGCTTCCACCGCTTTAATAGCCGCACTTTCCACGCCTGTATGTCCAACCATATCCGGGTTGGCAAAATTAATGATAATGACATCATATTTCCCGGAATGAATGGCTTCCACAAGGCGGTCACACACTTCATATGCGCTCATCTCCGGCTGGAGATCATAGGTCGCCACCTTCGGAGAGTTGACAAGAATCCTGTCTTCGCCAGGATTTGGCGCTTCCACACCGCCGTTAAAGAAAAATGTCACATGGGCATATTTTTCCGTCTCGGCAATACGAGCCTGAGTCATACCGTGTTCTGCCAGATATTCACCAAAGGTTTCATCGATAGAAACTTTGTGGAAGGCAATGAATTTGTTCGGAATCGTCACATCATATTCGGTAAAGCAGACATAGACCACATCTGCCCGTTCTCCCCGGTCAAAGCCGGTAAAATCATCGCTGCAGAAGGCACGGGTCAATTCTCTCGCCCGGTCCGGCCGGAAGTTAAAGAAGATAATGGAATCTTTGTCATTGACCGCAGCCACCGGTGCCCCATTCTTCATAATGACTGTCGGAACCATAAATTCATCGGTAATGCCCTTTGCATAGGAATCTGCCACCGCCTGCACTGCATTTTCAGCCGTCTCACCGACACCGCGGCGAATCGCATCATAAGCCTTCTCTACCCGTTCCCAGCGGTTATCTCTGTCCATCGCATAATAACGTCCGGAAATGGAAGCAATCTCACCAACACCGATTTCTTTCATTTTTTCTGCAAGCTCTGCCACATAATCTTTACCGGAAGCCGGAGGTGTGTCACGTCCGTCCAGAAAAGAATGTACATAAACCTTTTTCAGGCCTTCGCGTTTTGCCAGCTCTAAAAGGCCGTAGAGATGGGTATTATGGCTGTGAACACCGCCGTCGGACAGCAGACCAAATAAATGGAGCGCCGAATCATTTTCCTGACAATTTTGCACTGCGGCTAAAAGGGCTTCATTCTTAAAGAAATCTCCATCCTGAATCTCCTTGGTTATCCGGGTCAGCTCCTGATAAACAATGCGGCCTGCGCCAATATTCAGATGTCCTACCTCTGAATTTCCCATCTGTCCCTCCGGCAGACCTACAGCCATACCGCTGGCATAGCCTTTAACAAAAGGGTAATCCCTTTTAAGACCATCAAGTACCGGGCTGTCTGCCTCCACAGCAGCATTTCCCTCTGATTTATCTCTCAGACCATATCCGTCGAGAATCATTAACACTGTTGGTTTTTTTCTCATATCTTTCACCTGTTTTCTTTCTGATAATGATATAATATTACCAAAGGCCCTGCAAAAATACAAGGCCCTTACAATTTATTTCATTTTCATTACCCGCATGGAATTTAAGATGGCGATAACTGCAACGCCCACATCGGCAAATACAGCCCCCCACATATTGGCAATGCCAACTGCACCCAGAACAAGGATAATGGCTTTTACTGCCAGTGCAAACACAATATTTTGTGTCACAATTTTTAAAGTATGCCGGGCAATCCGGATGATAGACGCAATTTTTAACGGATTATCATCCATCAGGACAATGTCTGCTGCTTCGATGGCCGCATCAGAACCCATGTTTCCCATAGCGATGCCAATATCTGCTCTGGACAAAACCGGTGCATCATTAATTCCGTCGCCGACAAAAGCCAGCTTTTCTTTCCCAGAAAGATCACCCAGAAGTTCCTCCACCTTGGCTACCTTATCAGCCGGAAGCAGGTCTGCGTAAACGATATCAATACCAAGCTCCCCGGCCACTGCTTCTCCCACTTCAGCTTTGTCTCCGGTCAGCATGACTGTCCGACGGACACCGCTGGCTTTCAGGGCTGCAACAGCTTCTTTTGCCTCCGGTTTTACCCTGTCGGCAATGACAATCGAACCGATATATGTTCCGTCCACGGCCATATAAATGACGGTTCCTATATCGTCATTGGTTTCATAGACAATGTGTTCTGCTTTCATCAACTTGGCATTCCCTGCCAGGACAAGCCTTCCGTCAATCCTGGTGCGGATACCATGGCCCGGGATTTCTTCTGTATCAGTCACTTTTTCCATAGACAAAGTCTTTGAATAAGCTTTTTTCACCGCATTGGCAATCGGATGTTCCGAATAACTCTCTGCCAATGCCGCCATTTCCAGAAGTTCCCTTTCGGTCACTGCCGTCGGATAAATACCTGTTACTGTAAATTCGCCCTTTGTTAAAGTTCCTGTTTTATCAAAAACAATGGTCTCCATCCGGGCCAGAGCTTCCAGATAATTACTTCCTTTAACAAGAACGCCAACTCTCGATGCCGCACCGATACCGCCGAAAAAACCAAGAGGCACAGAAATGACAAGGGCACATGGACAGGAAATGACGAGAAAGCTGCAGGCCCTCAGGGTCCAGTCACTCCAGCCTCCACCGAGGATCAGTGGAGGTATTACCGCAAGAACTACTGCAGCCACTACCACGATCGGCGTATAGTACCGGGCAAATTTCGTAATAAAGTTTTCGACTTTTGCCTTTTTACTGCTGGCATTTTCCACCAGTTCAAGAATCTTTGCCACAGTAGAATCATCAAATTCTTTTGTTACCCGTACCTGTAAAAGCCCGCCGCCGTTGACACAACCACTGATGATTTCCGCACCTTCAGAAACCTGACGCGGTACGGATTCTCCTGTCAGCGCGGATGTGTCTATAAAAGAACTTCCCGATGTAACGATACCATCCAGAGGAATCCTTTCTCCCGGTTTGACAACGATAATGTCGCCCACTTCCACATCATCCGGGTCCACCTTCTTCAATTCACCGTTTTCCTCAATGTTCGCATATTCCGGGCAAATATCCATCAACTCAGTAATCGACTGTCTGGAACGATTGACCGCATAATTCTGGAACAATTCGCCTACCTGATAAAACAACATAACAGCCACGGCCTCTTCATATTCCCGAACACCGAAGGCTCCAAAGGTCGCCACACACATAAGAAAGTTTTCATCAAATACCTGCCCATGGGAAATATTGCGTATCGCCTTATAGACAATATCCCATCCAACAATAATATAGGCAATGAGATACAAAAGGAAGCTCACCGGCAGTTGGGACTGAAAGTTAAGCTTCCCCATGTGTTCGGCAACGAAAAGCGGCACAAAAATCACGGCGGCCACGATGATACGGGCCAGCATATTTTTTTGTTTTTTCGTCATAGCCTGCCTCCATTATAAAACGATCTGGCAGTCCGGCTCAACCTTATTGCAAACCTTGACAACTTCCTGCATAATCCGGTCAAACTGATCCTCTTCGGCAATAATGGTCATCTTTTGTGTCATAAAGCTTACATTCGCATCTTCCACACCGTCAATCTTTTTGATGGCGTCTTCCATCTTTGCAGCACAATTAGCACAATCCAGATCGATTAATTTAAATTTCTTTTTCATAATATTCACTCCTTAAAATAATTTCATATGATTAATTGTTCATATATTTATATTATATCCTCTATGCTCATATAGTCAATAGCTTTTTCAATATTTGATTAATAAAATTTAAAAACGGCTCTCCTGCAAAACATACAGAAGAGCCGCTCTCCCTGAATCAAATACGACTTATTTATTTGTAGTTTACGATAGCCCCGAAATCTTTTTTAAGGCTGGCGCCGCCCACAAGACCGCCGTCGATATCGGCCTGAGCAAAAAGCTCCGGTGCGCTGGAGGCAGATACGCTGCCGCCGTACTGAATACGGATAGCTTCTGCCGCTGCATCTCCGTAAAGTTCTTTAATGCATGCACGAATTGCAGAGCAAACTTCCTGAGCCTGTTCTGTGGTAGCTACTTTACCTGTTCCGATGGCCCAGATTGGTTCGTATGCAATAACAGCTTTAGATGCCTGTTCTGCAGTAACATTTAAGAAGGCAATCTTAATCTGCTGACGAATCCAGTCGATGGTAATCCCCTGTTCTCTCTGAGTAAGGGATTCACCACAGCAGATGATTGGTGTCAGACCATGCTCAAAAGCTTTTAATACTTTTTTATTGACAGTCTCATCGGTTTCTGCAAAATATTCGCGGCGCTCCGAATGACCGATGATCACATAGTCCACACCGGCGTCGGTAAGCATATCCGGCGCAATTTCACCGGTAAAAGCGCCCTTTTCTTCAAAATACATATTTTCCGCGCCAATATGAATGTTCGTACCCTTCACAGCTTCTACTGCCGGAATGATATCGATGGCCGGTACACAGAATACCACGTCCACATCTTCGCTGACAACCAGTGGTTTTAATTCTTCAATTAAAGCGACAGCCTGAGAAGGTGTCATATTCATTTTCCAGTTTCCTGCAACAATTTTTCTACGCATGACTTCCAATCCTCTCTTATTTATCATCTGCAGCAACAACGCCCGGTAAATCCTTGCCTTCCAGGAATTCAAGAGAAGCACCGCCGCCGGTGGAAATATGGGTCATCTTATCACCAAATCCAAGCTGATTTACAGCCGCTGCCGAATCACCGCCGCCGATAATGGTCGTTGCGTCGGTTTCTGCCAGCGCTTTTGCCACAGCGATCGTTCCCTTGGCAAGGATTGGATTTTCAAATACACCCATCGGTCCGTTCCATACAACGGTTTTTGCCGTCTTAACCGCTTCTGCATATTTTTCAGCAGTCGCCGTTCCGATATCCAGCCCCATCATATCAGCCGGAATTGCATCGGAAGGAACAACCGTTACAGAGACTTCCGCATCGATTGGATTTGGAAAATCCTTTGTGATCGTCGTATCAATCGGAAGGTAAAGATTTTTGCCGAGTTTTTCAGCTTTTTCCATCATTTCTTTACAGTAATCCAATTTTGAATCATCCACCAGGGATGTACCGATCTCATAACCTTTAGCTTTAAGGAATGTATAAGCCATACCACCGCCGATGATCAATGTATCACATTTTTCCAGAAGATTGGAAATAACATTTAATTTATCCGCAACCTTAGCTCCGCCAAGGATAGCAACAAACGGACGTACAGGATTGTTGACTGCATTGCCAAGAAAATCGATTTCTTTCTGCATGAGATATCCGACGACGCTTGTCTCCACATATTCAGTCACACCTACATTAGAACAATGTGCCCGGTGCGCCGTACCAAAAGCATCATTTACAAAAACATCGCAGAGAGAAGCAAGTTCCTTGCTGAAAGCTTCGCCGTTCTTTGTCTCTTCGATACGATAACGGGTATTTTCAAGAAGGATAACGTCTCCATCCTTCATTGCTTCAACAGCGGCTTTCGCGTTTGGTCCGACAACTTCATTATCCGCTGCAAATTTTACTTCCTGTCCAAGAAGCTCAGAGAGTTTCACAGCTACCGGAGCCAGAGAAAGTTCTGGTTTCGGCTCACCCTTCGGTTTTCCTAGATGGGAACATAAAATAACCTTTCCGCCATCATTGATCAATTTTTTGATCGTCGGAAGTGCTGCTGTCAGACGGTTTGTATCTGTGATCACACCATCTTTTAAAGGTACATTAAAATCACAGCGGCACAGCACCCGCTTTCCTTTTACATTAATATCATCTACTGATTTTTTGTTTAATCCCATGTTCATCGCCTCCATAATTATAAAGAAGGTCCGGTCCAAAAGGCCGGACCTTTTAAGGTCTCACTGAATCTTATGCTAATTCAGAGAAATATTTGATTGTACGAACCATCTGGCTTGTGTAGCTGTTTTCATTATCATACCAGGACACAACCTGAACTTCGTATAAATCATCGGAAATCTGGCAAACCATTGTCTGTGTTGCATCAAACAAAGAACCATAAGTCATACCTACGATATCGGACGAAACGATTTCGTCTGTATTATATCCGAAGGATTCATTCGCCGCAGCTTTCATCGCTTCGTTGATACCTTCTTTGGTAACGCCTGCCTTTTTAACAACAGCTGTCAGGATGGTTGTGGACCCTGTTGGTGTAGGAACACGCTGAGCGGAACCGATGAGTTTGCCGTTCAGTTCAGGAATAACAAGACCAATAGCTTTTGCTGCACCTGTGGAGTTCGGAACAATATTCACTGCTGCTGCACGGGAACGTCTTAAATCGCCTTTTCTCTGAGGTCCGTCCAGAGTCATCTGATCACCTGTGTAAGCATGAATCGTGCACATGATACCGGACTGGATCGGTGCATATTTGTTCAAAGCATCTGCCATAGGTGCCAGACAGTTGGTCGTGCAGGATGCTGCGGAAATAATGGTATCTTCTGCTTTTAATGTTTCATGGTTTGTATTATAAACAATTGTTGGCAGATCATTTCCTGCTGGAGCAGAGATAACAACTTTACGGGCTCCGGCATTAATATGAGCCTGTGCTTTGTCCTTGGATGTATAGAAGCCAGAGCATTCAAGAACAACATCGACTTTTAATTCTCCCCATGGGCAGTTATTTGCATCCGGGAACGCATAAATACGGATTTCTTTACCGTCAACTGTGATTGAATCTTCACCTGCTGTCACTTTATCAGCCAGTGCATATCTACCCTGTGAAGAATCATATTTTAATAAATGGGCCAGCATAGCAGGGCTTGTCAAATCGTTAATAGCTACAACTTCATACCCCTCAGCGCCAAACATCTGACGAAATGCCAGACGACCAATACGACCAAAACCATTAATTGCTACTCTTACTGCCATAATTTTAGTTCCTCCTAAATTAGATTATATTATTATTATGATTCTATTTTACCCAATTACGGAATAAAATTCAAGTTAATTTCGGATAATATTTGTTATTTATTTGACAAATAAAGAAAATTTTATTATATTTAGCTTAAACAAAGAATACTGGAGGCTTTATTATGATCACAAGCGATATACATATGCATTCATCTTTTTCGACCGACTCGGAATCATCGATGGAAAACATGATCCAGGGCGCCATCGATAAAGGATTGACAACCATCTGCTTTACGGAACATCTGGATTATGAATATCCTTCCCCGGACGGCACAATTTTATTTGAGGTGGATATGGACACCTACGAAAAAAAATTATATGAATTAAAGGATAAATATAAAAAGAACATCGAAGTGCTGTTCGGCATAGAATTCGGGCTTCTTCCCCACCTGGCCGGCCGCTATGAGGCTGTGGCCAAAGCCCATGATTTTGATTTTATCATTGGTTCTTCCCATCTGATCCCGGCGCCATGGTATAAAAAAGACCTCGATCATATCCACAAATATGGCACCGCTCCAAAAGATATGATTCACGGCGACCCCTATGAAAAGGAATTCTGGGAAGACCGGACTGTTGAAACCATCTGTGAAAAATATTTCCAGACAATCATTGATAACACGGCTGCTTATCAGAATTTTGACACTTACGCCCATATCGACTATTTGATTCGTTATGCCCCGGAAAAAAATAAAGGCTATACTTATGAGAAGTATGCCTCTATTATTGACAAAGCATTAAATACGATCATTGAACATGACCTGGCACTGGAGATCAATACAGCCGGTTATAAATATGGCCTTGGTCAGCCCAATCCCCAGGCGGATATTCTGTCCCGTTATCTGGAGCTGGGCGGTGAAAAAATCACCATCGGAGCCGATGCCCATAAGCCCGAACATATTGCCTATGATTTTAAAAAAGCCGAAGAGCTTTTAAAAACCCTCGGCTTTAAATATTATACCGTATTTAAAAAACGTCAGCCTGTGATGTTCCCGTTGTAATCTGGTTTTTAAGCACCTCATACAGCTCGGCTTCGGTGGCTCTCATGTATGGATTTGTCCAGAGAACATTCAATACGCCCCAGGTCAATGCTCCCAGCAGAGCCCAACCGAAAAAGGACATATCCAAAACAAAGGTATTCCATTTATGCCCCATCATCATCTGACGGCTTAAGTTTAAAACTTCCCTGGTCGGCATATCCGGATGTTCTGCAAGAATATAATCTACCATCCGGTATTCATAAGTTTTAATAATACCCGGAATCACAAGCAACAGCGTCCAGAGAAACACATAAAATCCCCGAAGGAACATGGTTTTCACTACCGGGAGAAAATCATTTCGATTAAATGCAAAGGCCAGCTCGCCAACGCTGGTCTTTTCTGTTCTGTTCCGATAGAAAAAACTGGCCATTCCAACCTGAATCGGATTGACAATAAAATAATTCAGACACATACGCACGATTGCCAATACTATTCCATAAAACAGCACGGCAGAAGTCACAACACTGGTGAACATCCCCGCTCCGGTTTCAGAATAGACAAAGCTTTCGACATAGTCCCGAATCTGCGGCAGTGCATATTCCTGCACATCAAAGGACATATCATTATCTCCCATGTTGCCTGTCGTCTCCTCTGTACTCGAATTGGACGATGAAGCTGACGAACTGCCATTCGTTCCCAATGCATACTGAAGCACAAGGAATATAAGACAGACAGCTACTGCCGCCCAATAATAACCGCGCAAGTTCTTCTTTGCTCTCTGCTTTAAATCTGCTCTTATCCACATAGGCTTACCTCCTTGACCGCTTTCAGTCTTTAACCGCCTCAATCACGCCGCCACCGACAACATATTCCCCATCATACATGACAAGGGCCTGTCCCGGCGTAATGGCACGCTGAGGCTCGTCGAATTCACAGACAAGAATTCCGTCTTCCGCCCTGTGAACAGTCGCCATGGCTCCCCCATGGGCATAGCGGACTTTTGCATGGACACGGACTTTTTCTCCTGCTTTGGGCTCTGGAATGGACATCCAGTTCACATGAGAAGCGGTCAGTACGGACTTAAATAGATCTCTGCTTTCACCAATGACCACTTCATTTGTCTCCGGGCGAATCTCCGTAACAAATACCGGATATCCCATGGAAAGGTTCAGTCCCTTTCTCTGACCTATCGTATAATGGGTAATTCCCTCATGCGTACCGAGGATCTTTCCGGACGAATCAACAAAATTTCCCTTCGGCAATTTCCGTCCTGTATATTCGTAGAGAAATTTTTGATAATTACCATCAGGAATAAAACAGATATCCTGACTGTCCGGCTTGGATGCCACGAGAAGGCCCATTGCTTCCGCCATCTGACGAATTTCTTCTTTCGTATAATCTCCATCCGGCATCAGCGTTTTGGAAAGCTGTTCCTGGGTCAGATTATAGAGCGCATAGGTCTGGTCCTTTCTGGAAGGCGCTTTTTTCAGAGTATATCTGCCATTTTCCAGCCGGACCACTTTGGCATAATGTCCCGTGGCAATGTAGTCTCCTCCAATGGACATGGCTCGATGTAAAAGCGCTTCCCATTTGACATACCGATTGCACCGGATACACGGATTTGGCGTTCTTCCCCGAAAATATTCCCCGGCAAAGTCATCCATCACCCACTCTTTGAATTCTTTTTTAAAGTTCATCACATAGTAGGGGATGTCCAACTGACTGGCCACCCGTCGTGCGTCATCCACCGCGCTCAAGCCGCAGCAACCGCCATTTTCTTCCTGGATGGCTGTTTCTTCATCCTGCCATATCTGCATCGTCACGCCGACGACATCATAGCCCTGCTTCTTCAGAAGCATGGCGGCCACAGAAGAGTCCACACCGCCGGACATCCCGACAATGACTTTTTTATTTTTCATGGACTAATAATCCTCTTCAACTTCTTCTTCACCAATATCCGACTTCGGTTTGGAAAGTCCGTCAATTTTAATGCCATTTTTCTCTGCATAATCCCAGAGAGCCGCATGAATAGCTTCCTCAGCCAGAAGAGAACAATGAACTTTAACCGGAGGCAGACCGTCAAGCGCTTCCATAACAGCCTTATTTGTAACTTCCAGAGCTTCGTAGATGGTTTTTCCCTTAACGAGTTCTGTAGCCATACTGCTTGTCGCTACGGCAGCACCGCAGCCGAATGTCTTAAATTTCACATCCTGAATAACCTGATTTTCATCAATATCAAAATAAATACGCATGATATCGCCGCATTTTGCATTTCCAACCGTACCTACACCGCTGGCATTTTCAATTTCTCCTACGTTCCTCGGATTCTGAAAATGATCCATTACTTTTTCACTGTACATAAAAACTCCTCCTATTTGTTCTTTTTTACAAAATCTTCGTATAACGGAGACATCGCTCTGAGACGTTCTACAATGCCTTTCACTTTATCAACTACATAATCCATCTCTTCCATCGTATTATCTTCACCCAGGGTCAGACGCAGTGAACCATGCGCGATTTCATGGGGCAGACCGATTGCCAGAAGTACATGAGACGGGTCCAGTGAGCCGGACGTACAGGCAGAACCGCTGGAACCACAAATTCCCGCCATATCCAACATGATCAGAAGAGATTCTCCTTCAATAAACTGGAAACTGAAGTTGGCGTTATTCGGCAGTCGTCGGTCTTTGTCACCATTCAAACGTGTATAAGGAATTTCCGCCAGAATCCGGTCGATCAAATGATTTCTCAGTTCAGTTTCTTTCTTAGTCCGATCGTCCATGGTGGCTACAGCAATTTCTACCGCTTTGCCCAATCCGACAATGCCCGGTACATTTTCTGTCCCGGCCCGGCGCTTCCGCTCCTGAGCGCCGCCATGAACAAAGGAACGAATCTTCACGCCCTTGCGGATATACAGGAAGCCAATCCCCTTTGGTCCATTCAGTTTATGGCCGCTGGCGCTGAGCATATCAATATTCAGCTCATCAACGTTGATCGGAATCTGCCCAAATGCCTGAACCGCATCTGTATGGAACAGGATGCCATGTTCACGGGCAATGGCTCCGATTTCTTTAATCGGCTGAATCGTTCCAATTTCATTATTTGCAAACATAACAGAAATCAAAATTGTTGTCGGACGAATGGCTTTTTTTAATTCGTCCAGTTTAATGATGCCGTTTTCATCCACATCCACATAAGTCACTTCATATCCGCGCTCTTTTTCAAGATACTCGCATGTATGAAGAATCGCATGGTGCTCGATTTTGGATGTAATAATGTGATTGCCTTTATTTTTATAAGCCTCGGCTGTTGCTACAAGAGCCCAGTTATCAGATTCGGACCCGCCAGCTGTAAAATAAATGTTGGCAGCGTCTGTCCCAAGGGCTTTGGCTATAATCTCGCGGCTTTCTGTAACTACTGTTTTATTTTTGGCTCCCAGATCATAGACCGTGGAAGGATTTCCGTAATTTTCAGTAAAATACGGCAGCATAGCTTCTACGACTTCAGGTCGTGTCGCCGTCGTTGCTGCATGATCCAGATAAATAATCCTCTTATCCATCTTATCTTCTCTCCATTCATATATATTATTTTGAGCAATATGCTTTTTGACCGGTTTCGTCTTTAATTTCCGGGCTGTTCGCAACGATCTCCTCCAATGTCATAGAGTCCATCGTATCATTAATACTATTATTTATACGCTTCCAGACATATTTGGTGACACAGGAATCAAATTTGGCGCATTTGTTTTCACTGTCCGGACAATCGACCACGACCATCTCTCCTTCCAGAGCCCTTAAAACATCCCCTACGGAAATCTCTCCCGCTGGTTTTGCCAGCTGATAACCGCCATTAGTTCCCCGGATACTCGAAATCAGTCCAGCTTTTTTCAGTTTGGCAAACAACTGTTCCAGATAGCTTTCAGATAACCCTTCCCGGTTGGCAATAGTGCTGATCGATATGGGTTCTTCCTTTGAAAACAAAGCCAGATCTACCGCTGCTCTCAGACCGTATCGGCCTTTTGTTGAAAGTTTCATACTCTCACCTCTTATATCCGAGTAATTTACTCGGATTTATGTTCATAGGATATCACCGAACTCTTTAACTGTCAATACGATTTTTCTCAATAAGCTCTAAAAATTCGTCTTCTGTGATGATCGGAACGCCAAGTTCCTTCGCTTTTTTGTTTTTTGATGAAGCTGAAGCTGCATCGTTATTGATGAGATAGTTCGTCTTTGAAGAAACGGAACCTGCCACTTTACCACCTCTCGACTCAATCAGCGCTTTGACTTCATTCCGATTGGCAAAATGATGGACGCTTCCCGTAATAACAAAGGTCATATCCTTTAATATCATCTCATCTTCTGAAAGAAATTCTTTCTCAAGATGTACTTCTGAAAGAAGTTCCTCGACGCGTCCCCGTATTTTTGAATCCGCGAAAAAACTTTCCACATTTTTTGCAATGATCGGTCCAATGCCTTCAATGGTCGTTATCTCTTCCGCATCTGCCGACATCAAAGCAGCTATATCATCTTTAAAATACCGGCACAGCAGTTTTGCGTTCGAAAGTCCCACGTTCGGAATCCCAAGGCTGTATATGAACCGGGCCGTCGGTATATTGCGTGATTTCTCTATGGCCTGGATAAGATTTGCATAGGACTTCTCTCCCATCCCCTCCATTTCGATAATTTCTTCTTTATGATCTTGCAGGTGAAATACATCTCTCAAGCCGTGAATAAACCCCTTCTGAACAAATTTTTCTAACGTGGCTTCCGACAGGCCCTCGATATTGAAAGCATCCCGGGAAACAAAAAGGGATAACCCCTTGATATGCTTTGCCTCACAGTCCGGATTTGGGCAGGTCAGCACTTTTACATCATTTTCCTGTAAAATTTTCGTGGGCTGATGGCAAACCGGACAAACTTTCGGAATTTCCAGTGTGCCACTCCGAGTCAGATTTTCGCTGATCTGTGGAATGATCATATTGGCTTTATACACCATCAATTCATCACCAAGTCCCAGTTCCAGACTCTCCACAATACTGACATTATGGATACTGGCCCGGGAAACCGTCGTTCCTTCCAACTGAACCGGTTCAAAAATAGCCACCGGGTTAATAAGTCCTGTTCGCGACGCACTCCATTCCACCTCAAGGAGCTGTGTTTTTTCTGTCTCATCGGCCCACTTAAAGGCAATGGAATCTCTCGGAAATTTCGCCGTTGTTCCCAGAGAACGACTGTAGGCAATATCGTCCAGCGTCAGTACCAACCCGTCCGACGGCAGATTGCTGGATTTTACATGCTCTGAAAACCACTGAATTTCTGCCTCAATATTTGCGGCATCTACCTTCTTATATTCCACCGTTTCAAAGCCGAGATGGCTCAGCCACTCCATCTGCTCTCTTCGGGAGTTATGAAAATCCACGTCTTCCGCTTTTACCAACGTAAAAGCATAAAAATAGACGCTTCTCTGCGCTGTGATCTCGTTATTTAACTGACGTACCGAACCACTGCACAGATTGCGGGGATTTTTATATTTTGCCTCCACATCTTCAATACTCTCGTTCAATTTTCTGAAATCCGAATATTTGATCAGAGCCTCGCCCCGAAGTACCAATTCGCCTTCATAAGAAATCTTATGGGGCAAATTTCGGAACACTCTTGCATTATTTGTAATAACCTCGCCGGTGATACCGTTACCCCGGGTGACCGCTTTGTAGAGCTCCCCCTTCCGGTAAGTCAGTACGATGGTCAGACCATCCAGCTTCCATGAGAGCAGCCCTTCATGGTTCCCAATCCATGTACGGAGCGCTCCCGCATCTTTCGTCTTATCCAGCGAAAGCATTGGAGAATCGTGATTCTCCTTTGGCAGCTCGCTGAGCACTTCATAACCCACATGGATAGACGGACTGTCAGCCAGCACCGTTCCTGTTTCTTTTTCGAGAGTGAGGAGCCGGTCGTAGAGCGCATCATATTCATAATTACTCATAATTTCACGGGCATCCTGATAATAGGCTTTGGAAGCTTCATTCAATCTCTGAATTAATTCCCGCATCTCTTTCAACAAATCATTCATGGACGATTCCTCCCCGCAGTTCTCTCAGCTCACGGCCTTTAATCTCCCGCCACTCGCCTTCTTTAAGGTCTCCCAACTGAATATTCATAATCCGTATACGTTTTAATGTAACCACGCGGAAATTAAAATATGCGCACATGCGCCGTATCTGGCGATTCAACCCCTGAGTCAGGATAATACGAAACGTATAGGCGTCCACCTTTTTGACTTTGCATGGTCGTGTCTTTACGCCTAATTCGGAAAGCCATACCCCCTCACTCATTCCCCGGATAAAGTCTGCTGTAATCCGTTCCCGCACACGAACTTCATACTCCTTTTCGTGGTAATTTCTGGCTTTTAAAATTTCATTCATCAGTTCACCATCATTGGTCAGCAAAATCAACCCCGTGGAATCTTTGTCCAGTCGGCCCACCGGATACACCCGCTTCGGATATTTCAAATAGTCAATGATATTATCTTTTTCTTTGCTGGAGCAGACAATTCCTGCCGGTTTATTCATGGCAAGCACAATCTTTTCTTCTCTGGCCGCACTGACCAGCCTTCCGTCAAAAAGGATTTCCTCTGTACCGTCTACCTTTTCGCCCATTCCGGCAATATGTCCATTGATCGTCACTTTCCCGGCCTCAATATGCTTATCGGCTTCTCTCCGGGAACAGATTCCCTGACCACTTAAATATTTATTTAATCTCACTTTTTCCATAATTATCTTCCTTTATCCCAATAAAAGGTTTCTACTACCTCTGGTAATAGAAACCTTTTATCTCAAATCTTAAAGTGTTTATTCAGCAGCTTCTGTCTCCACCGGCTGAGTCTCTTCAGCTGAACTATCTGTTTCTCCGGTTTCAGCCCCTTCACCTTCAACACTTTCGCCCGTTGTTTCGTCGATCACATCGGAGGTCGGAGAGGATAATCCGTCAATAAAATTCCTGAGAGTTTCATCCTTCGCACAGGCAGCTTCTTTTTCCTGATATACCGTTGCCATCAGATCTTTGACTTCATCATCTTCATAAAGCTTTGCAATATAAGCCTGAGTCTCCGAATCATATTCATAGGTTGCCGTGGCCCCGTTCAGCTCTCCACGATAGATGTAGTATGTACCATCTGCGGTACTCTTTACATAAACCATCGTCAGGTTCGGTGCCGGTGTGTTGATACCGCTGATTTTCAGCTTATCATAAATAAATACAAAATAGGAATTCGCTTCCAGGCCTTTCTTCGTATAACATACTGTATCCGAATAACTTTCGATGATCTTGGATGTCGATGAAAGAACGTCACCGCTGATCTCATCCTTTGTATTATAAATCCCCTTTAAAGCGTCCACATCACCGTTGGTCAGTGCTGTACGATATCTTTTGATCAGATCGTTGACTTCCGGATACTTATCTTTTAAAAGACGATCCTTGGAAACCTCATCCTCATTAACAACAACACTTTCCGAAGCCTTTACTGCGGATGTCTGTTTCTCTTCCGATTTATTCTTCATAGATAAAACGACACCGGCAATTGCTGCTGCGATCACAACAATTGACAACAGAATAATGAGTATTAATTTACTACGGCTTGTCTTCATAGTAATCCTCCTTTTCAATTCTCTTTATTGTACCAAAAAAAGGCGTTTCCGTCAACCATCTTGGCTTTTTGATAAAACAATATGAGATTTTTTCAAAAAAACATTGCAAATTTTTTTCAATTATAGTAGAATACTATTTGCACCCGTAGCTCAGTGGATAGAGCAATGGCCTCCGGAGCCATGTGCGTGGGTTCAATTCCCGTCGGGTGCATTTTTTAATTTTATCAGAAAAACCAACAGACACCGATAAACACTGGATTTGTCGGTGTTTTATTTTTGCGATATTTTTGTTTACTATGTCTTCATTATCTCAATAGAAATCGCCACTTTATTTTCCATGAACCCATCTCAGGAAAGTGTCCTGCGCAATCGAGAGCTGCTGGGCCGCCTCCCGCGAAGTGATCTTTTTATTTTCCCAATCCACTTTAAGCTGCCAGAACTCCTCAGGGATCGGTTTCCTTGGTCTGCCAAACCGTACCCCACGAAGCTTTGCTGCCGCTATACCTTCCTTCTGCCTCTGGTGGATATTTTCACGCTCTGTCTGGGCCACATAAGAAAGAATCTGCAATACGAGATCTGCTACAAATGTTCCTGTCAAATCATTACCTGATTTCCGGGTATCTAAAAGCGGCATATCCAATACCACCACATCCACTTGTTTTTCTTTGGTAATGATCCGCCATTGCAGCAGAATTTCTTCATAGTTACGGCCCAACCGGTCAATGGATTTTATTACCACAATATCTCCTGGCCGGATTTTTCTCAACAGCTTCCGATATTGCGGCCTGTTAAAATCTTTTCCGCTGAGTTTATCCATGTAAATATTGTTTACTAAAACAGGAAATTCACGCAGCGCGATCAACTGCCGATCCTCGTTCTGTTCCTTTGTAGATACGCGGATGTATCCGTAAATTTTGCTTTCCATAAAAAGCCTCCTTTGTTAAATTTCAGAGTGGTATGCGCTCCTGATATAATTCTAAAGGAGGTTTTACATTTTACAGATATTATTTTCTTCGGGTGCATGTTAAAAAAGAGGGTGTCGCAAAATCATCAAATTAGATGATTGAGCGATACCCTCGCTCT